>Ga0209061_1000125_pt1 | contig 256436 bp, 212 predicted proteins | sample Coa_R1_10_FD_187157 | JGI IMG/M metagenome (GOLD analysis project Ga0209061, IMG submission 187157) | Surface soil microbial communities from Centralia Pennsylvania, which are recovering from an underground coalmine fire - Coalmine... | ecosystem: Environmental > Terrestrial > Soil >... | reverse complement strand
TGCCATCCACTCATAATTCTTGCAGCGGGCCTACGGCCCGTCAGGACGGGAGGGGAAGCAAGCGGGGACACCCCGCACCCCGGCAGGGGTGAACCCCCTGCACCCCGAGTTATGAGTGGATGTCAGGCCAATACTCTTGACAAAAGCAATCTATTAAGATTATGATTTCTTTGATAGAAGCGTGCAGCTATTTCGACAACCCAACGTGATTCCCTAACGCTACTCTTACGGCGTAAGAGCCAGCATCAGGTTCGTGTGCTCCTTTTGAGGAACCCTACTTCCTTCCCCATCCATTCCTGGAAGTACTTCTCAGCCTTCTTCCACTAATAGCCCAGTATTGATATTTGTGATCGATTATCTATCTCACAATCATATCGCTAATCCGGTGTAAGGAGAGATAGAATGCCTGAACTCCCGTAATCTGCCAGGTTGGCTAGATTCAACGGCCAGATTTACTGAATGGCACAGGCCATGCTATCGAAATCGGCCATTTTCTGCACATCGCCAGGCATTCTGTAGTTCTCGTAGTGCGGCCTTTAGTATTCTTGTCTTGATGAAGTGGGTTTTGCAATGGACAGAACCCTACAGTGAGGCACAGCGTATCGCTGCGCTTCGAAAGGAGATGACGATGGCTAATTGGTTTGAAGACATCAGCAAAACGATGGCTGATGAAAAGATCGGACGCCGTACCGCGATACGTCGCGTTGCAGGCACTCTGGCAGGCGCGGCTCTGGCCTCGGCAATTCCTGGAGCCGCCCTGGCTAAGAGAAGTCAGGCGTGTCCTGGTGGTGGAGGAAACTGCAGTGGTGGGTTTGTGAACTGTAAGAACAACCCGAACACGAACTGTTATTGCTTCACCTCCACCAAAGGTAAAGCAGGCCATTGCGGGTGTAACCAGTTCTGTTCCCAACTCTCAACCTGTACGAAAGATAGCGATTGTCCAAAAAGCGCGTTCTGTTCAGTTCTCAACGCCTGTACCGGTTGTGGCAGTTCATCTGGTGTCTGTATCACGAAGTGCGCAGGCAAGAACAGAAACTGCCAGCTGGGAAGTGGACATGGCACAACCGCAACGCGTTAGCTCTCCCTCTTAGCCCATCCGCTTGCGCGCCATAGGAGAACCTCTAAGAGGACCTCTCCAACATTTCTGTGATCGACCATCTCTTTTGCGAGGTAGAGGGCGCAGGCATTGTGCCCTCTACCTCGCAACCGGAAGCTTTCCACAAGTGAGTTTAGCTTGCGCTCATTCAGGGAGGTTGCAGGAAGCACTACCGCTTCCTTTCTGGAATCTCCCGAATAGGTCTATACCCGTGAATACTTTCCCCTGGTATTCTATTAAAAAGGAAATGCCTATGTTGTCCTCCCAGTCAAAGCACTGTGAATCTTCTACTGAGCGGTCAGACTCCTTCAGTTACTTGCTCGATGGGGCACGTCGTGGTGAATCCGAGGCATTGAGTATACTCTATCAGCAATTTCTCCCAGGAGTATCGACTTATATCAAAGTTCGCGTTCCTGAAGGGATGACAGAAGATTTAACCGCGGAAGTTTTTTTGAAGATGATCGAGGGCATTCACCGTCTCCGCGCGAGTGATGAGGCCGGGTTTATCAGTTGGCTTCTCCAGATCGCACGTATCAGTATCGCCGATTTTTATCGCCAACGTAGAAAACATCCGGTATATATACGTCTTGAACCAGAGCTTTGGGAAAAAGAAGATATTCGAGAAGCCTGGAGGATCTTCTCGAATCATCTTGATACCGATCCCGTACAATGGGCAGAGGTTCGCGAGGAGTGGGATAGCGTGGTCAGAGCGATCAACATGCTGACGGAAGAGCAGCGCCTGGTCGTAATCAGCCGGTTACTCCTTGGATACAATGTGAAAACCGTCGCAGCCAGGATTGGTAAAAATGCCAACGCTGTGAAGGCCCTGCAGTTCAGGGCGCTCCACAGCATTCGGCGACAGCTCAGTTGAGAACAAGCTTACTCACAAATCCCGCCGCTGAAAGCGTACCGCCCCTCCCACCGGCAACGCGATGCAGTAGAGTATCGCCCAGGCGAAGAGCGCCGGAGCTATTGGCTGGATCGAGGTAAAGGGCGTGTTCAGGCTGAAGAGCAGGCCACGTTCCTGCACCAGGCTGAATACAAAGGAGGGGACGAGGTAGTATGAAGCGCCGTGCCAGAGGGCATCGGTCGGAATCACCAGATTGACGAAGGTGGTGATATTCTGCGTCGTCTGACCCTGCGACGCGGTAATCAGTTGCACGAAGCTGGCCAGGGGCGCGCCGATAAAGAGCATGATCGCGATGGCTCCATTGACAAGGGTGGGAAAGATGGTGCTGCCCAGCGTGGTAAGCGCCAGCAGGACGAGCGTGCTGATTTCGATCATGCCCAGCGCGGGCAGAGCGTTTTCCGGGAAATAGCCTGTGCGCCAGTAGATGAGGCCCAGGAAGGTGAAAAAGAGCATCGCTGTGTAGATGGTCAGGATCAGCGCGTAGCCCAGCCATTTCCCGAAGATAATCTCCGCCCTGCGCAAGGGCTTCGAGACGACGACGGAAAAGGTATTCGCCTCCATCTCGCCGGAGACCATGTTGATGCTCAGCACGATGGTCAAGGCTCCACTGAGCAGGTAGGCGGCCCATACCGATAGAATAGAAATAATTATGTCAAATTCCAGCAAGAATAACTGCGGGTCGGAATGGTTCGGAGCATTCGCGAGCTGGATCGAATAGGCGGAGTTGAGCATAAGAGCGAACACCGCCAGCAGCAAGATATTCAATACCAGCATCGCCAGCAGGAGCCAGCGATGAAAGGCTTCCTGAATGGTGAAGCGCGTAATCAATAGCAATCCCATGATATATTTCCCTCTATGAAGGACAGACAGCAGGTCGTGTCCCTACAGCATGAAATTAATTGCCTGGCTTCAAAGCATCTATCGTATCGAAAAAGATTTGTTCGAGCGAGAGGCGGCGGGGCGCCAGGGTATAGAGACGGGCCCCACAGGCATAGACGATGTCCGCGATATCCGCCGCTTGCTCGTCACGCTGCACCTCGACCTGGAGGCTGCTCGGGTCATCTTCTTGCGCTTCTATAGAAAGCGCGACGGCTTTGAGACGCAGGAGCAATTCCTCGGTAACATGGCTGACGCGCACTTCAAAAACCCTCCTCTTGTCGAACAGCTCGGCAGGCGCGCCAACTTTCAAGATGCGTCCCTGGTTGATGATGGCGACACGGTCGCAGATGGCTTCGACATCGGCCAGCAGGTGCGAATTGAGGAAGATGCTGGTCCCCTCTTCCCGCAGTTCGCGCAGGAGATCGCGCATATCACGCTGGCCGACAGGATCGAGGCCGGACACGAGTTCATCGAGAATAACCAGGTCCGGCTTATTGATGAGGGCCTGGGCCAATCCGATGCGCTGCAGCATACCCTTGGAAAATGTGCCCAGTTTCTGATGCTCGCGCCCGGACAAACCCACCATCTCCAGCACCTCTGTAATGCGTTTTTCCAGGACGGCTCCTCGCAGGCCATAGAGCCGCCCGTGAAATTCGAGAAAGTCACGCGCCTTGAACCAGCGGTGGAAGGAGGGGAATTCTGGTAAATAACCGACGCGCCGGCGCGATTCTATGTGATTGATTGGCTGGCCCAGCACGCGCACCGTGCCTTTTGTGGGAGCGACCAGCCCGGTAAGTATCTTCACTACAGTGGATTTGCCCGCGCCATTTGGTCCAAGGAAGCCGAAAGCCTCGCCCCTGTAGGTGACAAGGCTGACATCATCGACCGCGATGATCTGCCGGTAGACCTTGCGCAGCCCTTGTATTTCTACCGCCGGTAGGCGGGAATCGCCGCTCTTAGCAGGCGAGGGCGACCGTGAAGGTTCGCCCTTACTATACACGGGTGGGCCTACCGGCTCCTGATTTGTGGCGGATTTGCTATTCAATTGCATGTATCACTTATCCTTGATTCTTCCCCTTCGTGCCGCAGGGCTTCGGCTCACTGCGCTCAGCATGACATGCCTCTGACCATCATGCTGAGCGCAGCGAAGAATCTTAATATAACGAATTGGCCGATGTCAACAACTGGTTGGTATCCGAAACGGTGCCTCCGACGGCATAGATGATATTTCCTGTTTGCCAGACGACCGCGCTGCCAGCAGGGAATTGCTTGAACTGCTTAAGAGTGGTCGAGACGTTACGGGTGAGCAACAGTCCGCTGCTACCATGCACTGTGATGGGCTGTGAATTGATGCCCGACGGAACCGGCAACGGAATCACACCGCTGCTCAGGTCGATCTGTTTGAGCTGCGCTACCAGTTGAGAAGGCAGGCCGGGGAGCGATAGCGCGACATTGCGCAATTCCTCAAGCGACGCACTGCCGGTGGCGCGTATCAACGGGCTTGGAACTTCCATGATCATGAATTGGGTATCGGCTCCGTTTCCGTATGAAATCGCCACACCCGCGCTAATAGTTAGCTCAAAGGTCGCGCCATCCAGATTGGCCGGAATGTTGACGTTGCCATAGCCATTCTGCGAGAAGAAGGCACGCGCTTTGCCGGCATTGAAGGTAAAGGTAGCCTGCCCGGCGCTCATTACACTGAAATCAGGAGGGCCAGAGATGCCGCGCGGCAGGTAGTGGGGCAGCAAGATGGGGAAGTTGACCATATGTGCGGCCTGCGCTTCCGTCAGATCATCCTGGGTTTGTAAGCTGCCAGGCTGGACCTGGAGGGTTCCGAGATCCTCAAACGATGGAATGGGACGCGAGGATAACGTTTTTATGTCTTGCTTCGTGACCTGCACGGTCTGGAAATGCTGCACGCGGAAGAGCGAGAGAAACTGGCTTGCTAACGCGCCAGCGTTGGGTACCAATACCAGCACAATCAATACTGCCGCTACAGCCGCGATCACCCAGCCGCGAGAAACGCGATACCATTTGCGCGGCTCGATCTTCCTGGCCGGCAAGACCTGAACTGTTGCTCGCCTGGCTGGTAAAGCCTTGAGCGCCTGTTGACCGGTAGCAGCGGTTGCGCCCGCCGGTTCAGGTGTTTCATCAAGAGCAACCTGAGAGAGCCCATATACAGGAATCTCTTGCCGGCCATCCAATTGCAGGCCCGTTTCCGCGTTTTCGGTTGCCCCCGCTCCGGCAGCAGCAGCGAGGACGATTTGCCGAACCATGGCGATATCGGCAGGCCGGGCAAGGGTATGGTCTTCATCCTGATAGACCGCATTAATTTCCAGGATCATACGCTCCAGGGCCTGATTCTGCTCGGCCTCGCTCAACACGCTGGCAATAGTATCGACGTCGCCGTTCTCCATAGCGCAGATGTAACGCTGGAGAATCTGAGCATGATGCTGCATAGCAGGGGTCAGTTGCTCATACATGGCTTTCTCCTTCCTGATCGTTCATATGTTGTTCGCGCCAGGCTAAACGCAGGCGTTTCAAGGCGCGATGGAGCCTTACACGCGCCGCGGCAGGGGTAATACCAAGCTTCTCCGCCAGGGCTTCTCTCTCAAAGCCATAGAGGAACGCCAGCTGTAAGAGTTGCTGATCCTCGGGCGAGACGAGAGAGAGCAGCAAGGCAGCCTGTTCGTTAGCGGCGACATCCTGTTCCGGCCCGGCGGTTGCGCATGCCGGAATCTGGTCTAGCAGTTCATCGTCGCTCAGGAACTCCTGCCGGTCTGTTGAAAGCTCGTGAATAAATAATTCGCGCCGCGAGCGCTTCGCGTGCTCTGCCTTTTTGCGTTTGATGACGTTAATCGCTATGCCTAGAAGCCACGCCATCGGCTGGCCTGCAGGATTGAAGCGGTCGGCATGGTCAAGCGCTTCGATGACCACTTCTTGCAGCACCTCAATCGCCGTAGCTGTCACCTCTTCACCCCTCGCAACGCCCATTCGCTGCACGTAGGAGCGCAACGTACCAAGGAGCGCCGCCGCATTGTCAGCAAGAAATTCGACAATGCGCTCCTTATTAGAGCCGGTCGAAGGTATAATATAGGCCACGCCGCGTGGCATATCTGGTTCCATTTACACGTCCTTCCGTACCTGTTGATTGATAGAGGCGTGTCTGATTCTGTCCCTACAGTATACTATTCAATCCTGAGGAAGAAAGTGTTACAGAATGTTCAGGGGAAGGAAATAGGGCGCTCCCTCTTCTCAGAACGTATTTGTAACCGATTAACCATACTTGACCTTCTCTCTCATTTCGGGTATATTTATGACCGGAAAACGATTTTGACTAATTTAGTTTAATTGGTCAACCAGTCACACATCTAAGGAAGAGGTGGGAAAGGTGTCGAATCGACGTAGCAGGAACGGAGAAGACAGAAAGCAGGAGGAGCGATCGAAACAACAGGAACGCGCCCAGCGCATTCTCGATGCCGCGGCAGAGTTGATACAGCGCTGGGGTTACAATAAAACAACGATTGACGATATTGCCAGGCGAGCGGGAGTGGCAAAAGGCACCATTTACCTGCACTGGAAAACGCGCGAAGACCTTTTCGATGCGCTGATGCGGCGCGAGGAACTGGCGCTGGCCGAGGATATCCGGCGCCGTATTGCTACTGATCCGGAGGGGGCAACACTGCATGGCTTGATGAAACATGCCACACTGGCGACCATGAAAAGCCCGCTGATGAAAGCGGTGATTTTGCGCGATACCAACATGATAGGCGAACTGGTGCATAAAGAATACGCAACCGAGGCTTACGAAGAAAGGATAGATCGCTACAAGACGCTTCTTGAGTTCTTGCGCAATCATGGCCTGGTACGCGCCGATATCGGCATACGTGAGGAGCTATACCTGTTGAGCGCGCTTTCGACGGGGGTTCTACTCATTGACCCCTGGTTGCCGGATGACATCAAGGTACCCGACGAGGTAGCTGTGGAGTTAATGGCGGAAACGATTCGACGCACCTTTGAGCCGCGCCAGGCGGCCACTCAAAGCGAATTACAAGAGGTTACTACGGTTTTTAATCAGTATATCGATCGAGTCGTAGAAATTACAAAAGAGCAGGTTCAAAAGGAGATAGAGCGATGAGTACGCTGGAACCGGTTATCGTAATCGATAACCTTCATAAATCATATGGAACTGTGGAGGCGGTAAAAGGCATTTCGATGAGCGTGGAGCGAGGCGAAATCTTCGGCTTTCTGGGGCCGAATGGCGCGGGAAAGACGACGACGATTCGCTGCATGCTGGATGTTATTCGCCCCACTTCAGGGACGATTCACGTGCTGGGGCTAGACGCCCAGCGTGACGCGCATGAACTACATCAACGTATTGGTTACCTGCCTGGAGACGTACGACTGCCGGGTCAGATGACCGGCAAGCAGGTGATTGGCTACTTCTCGCGCTTGCAGGGCCGCGAACCGGTGTTATTAAAGGACCTGGTGGCACGTTTCGATGTGGAAATGAAGCGTCCTCTTAAGGGCTATTCCAAGGGCATGCGCCAGAAGATCGGCATCGTGCTGGCGTTCATGTGCGACCCGGAAGTGCTGATCCTGGATGAGCCGACATCTGGCCTCGATCCACTGTTGCAGAAGACGTTCAACGAGTTCTTGCTGGAGGAACAGGCGCGCGGAAAGACCATCTTCATGAGTTCGCATATCATGAGCGATGTGGAGAAAGTGTGCCAGCGCGTGGCGGTGATCCGCCGGGGAGAGCTGATAACGGTCGAGGCAGTCGAGGCGCTGCGCGAAAAGGCCGGGCAGCATGTGACGGTCGAATTCGGAGACGCGGTCAAGGCGGAAGAACTGGCACAAATCGCGGGGGTTAGCAACGTGTCTCAACATAATCATTCTTTTAATCTAACGGTCAGCGGCACTATGGACCCATTGATCAAGGCGTTCAGCCGTCACGAGGTCATACGTTTACAGGCCGAGGAAGCCCCGTTAGAGGAAGTATTCCTGAAATTTTATGAAGATACAGGCGCCGGAACATCACCGGCGGTGAATGCGCGATAAAGGAGCGAGCATCATGGCAATAACATCCATTTCCACAAAAAGCATACCGGCCCCCAGGAAACGCGCGCATGGGCTGGCAATTACGCTACAGGCGCTGCGCAGCGCGCAAATACCGATTGGCTCAGGCGCGTTCTATGCATTTTTTGTCGCGCTCGTTTGCGGCTTAATCTATCCATCGCTGGCCAATTTCAATTTAGGCGCCTACCTGACATCTAATGTTGTAGCCGGGCTGGTCGGGGCAAAATTGCCCAACGCCTCGAGTTTCTCAGCGCTGATCGCGCTTGAACTCTACAGTTCGTTTTATGGTTTGATCTTCGGTGGACTGGTGGCCTACATTGCGGGCGCGGCCTTGCCCACAACGTTTGAGAACGGTACGCTCGATCTCGCGCTCTCACGGCCCGTCAGTCGCACGCGCTATTACCTGGAGTTGTGGCTCAGCGCGGTCATCAGCGCCCTCATCTTGAGCGTATTAACAGTGTTCGCGGTCTGGATAAGCACGCTCTTCGTAACCAATGCCGGTGTAAGCTGGCAATGGCTCCTCACCGCGCAGGCCACCGGGTTTGCCTTTCTCTTCATGGCAACAGGACTGGGCATGTTGTTCGGCTCATTTCTCAATTCCAGCCGCGCGGCTGGAGGCGCCGCAATCGGCATTATCGGCCTCTTTTACCTGATGAACACGCTTGGTGGGCTTTCCGATAAGCTCTCCTGGATGCAAAAGATTCAACCATTTTACTATACGCAGGCTGTGCAGGCGCTGGCGCTGCACTCAATCACCTGGTGGTATCCGTGGATACCGGTTATCATAGGATTGGTTACTGGGATTATTGGCCTGGTCGTGTTCAACAGGCGCGATTTGCCTACGATCTGAAATCTGTAGAATCGGTGGGCCGAGAGGGCGACCACTATCGATGTTCCGAGAGGGCGACCACAAGGGTGCGCCCTTGACCCTCACCCTTGCAAGGCCTGGGATTTACATTCGTCTTGACCATCCAATTGCCATCTGCTATAGTTCTGGTAGGCAGAATCCATAGTAATTGATAATTCGGCCTGAAATACGTTTAAAACGGAGAGATGATGAAAAGTTACTGCTAAGGAGTAAACATCATGCTAGTTCCCTTTTTTGGGCTGGATACAGTTACTATACTCACAACGGTCTTCTGGATATGGATGCTCGTTGACTGCCTGTTTTCCAAGAAGCCCGGCGGCATCAAGGTTGGTTGGTTCATCTTTATCCTGCTGACGCACATTGTGGGGGCGGTAATCTACTTTTTCGTCGCCTGCTCGCGTCAAAACCCGGTTGACGCTTTTGCCTATTATCTTCAATATATCAAGCGCGCATTCCAGCCGGAAACACAGGCTTACGCAGGTCAGCAAGCCCAATGGGACCCGCCGCAACCCCAACAGGCAGCGCCACCCCTCCAACCCTACTCTGATTACCGGCAGGGATATCAAGCGCAAGATCAGCATCCCGAGATTGATGCGCAGCCGGTAGCGCAGGAAGTGCAGATGGAGCAAGATCACGCGGGGCCTCAATATGAGCAACCGATGGTATCATATCCGGAGATACCCCAGCAGTAAGCGAATATGACAATCTCTCACAACTGGAGCCAGGTAGTTAGCACCGCCACTGCCTACCTGAGCGATATCGATCCTTTCATGGCCCACGCAGTTGAGCGAGTTGGGCCATGTATGCTCGAACCCAACCCTAATGTATTCGAGGCGCTGGTCGACGCGATCATTTCGCAGCAAATCTCCGTCCGGGCCGCGGATGCAATCATGGCGCGCCTGCGCGCCGCGACGCGCCAGGCGCACTCGCAATCTACGGATTTTGCCGGCTCGCTCACGCCCCAGGCGCTGTTACCCTTAGACCATGACGCGCTGCGAGCAGCCGGACTTTCGATGTCAAAGGCACGCTACATACGTGACCTGACCGAGCGTGTCAGCAACCGCCAGCTGAACCTGGAGCGCCTGACGGAGCTTGATGATGAGGCAGTCATTGCGGAATTGATTGTCGTCAAGGGCATTGGCCGCTGGACAGCCGAGATGATTCTGATTTTCTCACTGGGCCGCACCGATGTGCTACCCGTGGATGACCTGGGCCTGCTGGAGGGTGTACGCGAGGCGTATGGCTTAGATAAGCGGCCAACCCCCAAAGAGATGCGCGAGCGCGGCGAAATCTGGCGCCCTTACCGCACCTTCGGTACATACTATATGTGGGGGGTGCGACGTATCGCGATGGGGATGATAAAAGATCGGACGAGGATTGTGTCGTTATAGGACTGGCACATCTCACGGTCGGCAGGCTTCGCGCATCATTCAGGATGGGCATAGTTGAACTCATGAGGCAGAATCTTATTGAAAGCATCTCCGGGAGCTTGCATCTATACTAGTAGAAAGGCAGTCAAGTTAAAACTTTTCCGCTATGGACACACCCGATAACTACTATGCTATTTTAGGCGTACCTATTGATGCTGATAGCGATACTTTGAAGCGCGCCTATCGCCAGCTGGCACGGCGCTATCATCCCGACCTGGCAGGACCAGAGGGCGCGGCGCAAATGAAACGTATCAACCGCGCCTACGATGTACTCAGCGACCCCGAAAAACGCCAGCAATATGATACCATCACCGGCGGCGTTATTGACCTGCGCAAGGGCGGATTGACGCGCCCACGCCCCGTGCAGCGCAAGTTCGATTCCTCAGAAGATATCGAATACGAGGGCCTCAGCATTTTCAGCACCCGAGGACCATTTCACCGGGGAGCGCGGTTACAAACACACATTGGTGTGATTTCAGCATTGAGCAGCGCGAAAACCCCAGATGGGCCGTGCATTGCTGTGGGGACGCTCGATGGCAAGGGCTTACTCTGGCAGCAGGGGACTGATCGGGCGCGCATACGTTTTGCCGCCGATCCGGCTCTTACGCTCGAATCGCTGCGCGAAGTGCGCTTTTCAGCTTCCGGAGGGCTGGTAGCAGGCTGGGGGAGATTAGGACTGCACGTCTGGAACACGCGCGATGGGTCGCTGTTGTGGAGTCACGCGCTTCATGTACGTGCTGTATCCGCCCATTACTCGCTCGATACGGTACTGCAGGAACACGAGGATGGTACTCAGGATGTATGGATGGCGCTGCCCTTGCTGCGCGATGATCCGCTGGCCCCTCGTTCCCAGGGGGTGCGCGCTACGGATGTGGTACAACATCGCATTGGAACCGCTGCCGGGACATTGAGCGAGCCGCTGATCTGTGCTGAAGATGAGATTGAGAAACGACAATTCTGGGCGATACGGCTGCGCAAATTATCCGCCGATGCCCGCAGCCTGCTCACGCTTTCCTGCGCCAATGTAGCCGATGAGCAGGAGCAGATGATCGTCATACGGCGCTGGGACCTGGCGGCAAGAGCGCGTTTCGGGGGAAAACTACGGCCACAGATTACTGTGTCTCTGATGGCGGGAACCTGCGCGGATTGCGTGCCACCATATGCGGTTACCCCAGACGCTACAGTGGTGGCGTTTGTTTCTAGAGGGCAGGGACCAGCCACTGCCCCTACGGGTGATGCGGTGCGAATTTATGATACCCTGAGGGGGACGTTTCGTGAATTGAATAGCGGAACGATGGGAGCAAGCTCGCGATTGGCCATTTCGCCCGATGCCGGGTGGGTCGCGGTAGCGCGTGAAGATAGCGAGATGAATGAAGGGGTGATCGATCTATGGTCTACTACCAGAAGTGAGATCATGCAGAGATTCTATCATCCCTGGCAGATCAGCACGATGCATTTCGCCGATCACGAACTGGTTGTTGCCCTGACGGATGGAACCATTCAGGTATGGGAGGGGTGAGCGCGTTGCTATTTCTACGCCCATTCGTTGCTAATAGCAGTACATTTTTTTCAGTGTCTGAGAGTATTTTCATATCTCCCAGAGAAGCGAGGTATTAGCCCATGCGGATTTCAGTAGTTGTACCCGTATATAACGAAGAGGAGACAGTGGCCCAGGTACTCGAAACGCTCTCTCAAGTGCCGCTCGACCTTGAGGTAATTGTAGTAGATGATGCATCAACCGATCGTACCTGGGAGATTTTGCAAGCATTACGCCAGAAGGCTCCATTTAACAGCTATCGTTTCATTCGTCACGACCATAATCAAGGCAAGGGAGCAGGCTTGCGCACAGGTTTCGCCCTGGCTACAGGAGACCTGGTCACGGTACAGGACGCCGATATGGAGTATGACCCACAGGATATTCCGGCCCTGGTGCGTAAATGGGAAGAGGCGGGCAAGAGCAGTGTTGCGATCTACGGGCGTCGCGACCTTTCGCCGCAGAAGTTTACGACGCGCTGGGGTAATCGCTTCTTGACCGGAGTCACGAACATCTTATACGGGTCGCACATTCATGATATGGAGACATGCTACAAATTGATGCCGGGTGTATTGGCGCGGGCCCTGCCCATGGAGGGTCGCCGTTTCGAGATTGAGCCGGAGATTACGGCCTGTATCCTGCAGGCAGGCTACAGCATTCTTGAAGTTCCCATCAGTTACGCACCCCGTAAGGCCAAAAAGCTCTCACCCTGGAAAGATGGGTGGCCCGCCCTGGCAATGCTGCTGCGACGACGGTTCCAGAAACGCTTTCAGTTCACCCCGCTCGTGGGGCGCGATAAATCTGACCCCTACGAGGATAGCGAGACTCCGGCGAGCAGCGTAGTGGAAAAGCAAAGGACGAGTGTGCGACAATAGGGAAAGGCGACCGCGAGGAGGCCGCCTCTATATAACAGGGAGGTTATTATTATGCCGGATCGTCCAAGGATTCTCGTGACACAGAAAGTTCCAGACCCTGCCTATCCACCACTGGAGGAAATCGGCGATGTAGAAGCCAATATGGACGAAGGGGTTATCTGGCCTTATGAAGAATTGCTGCGACGTGGCCCCGGCCACGACTATATTTACTGCTTGCTCACCGATAACATCGACGCGCGCTTCTTAGAAGCATGCGCTTCAGCCACACCGCGCTTAAAGATGGTAGCGAATATGGCCGTGGGCTACAACAACATCGATGTTGAAGCGGCCACACGCCTGGGAATAGCTGTCAGCAATACACCTGGCGTCCTTTCCGATACGACTGCCGACCTGGCTTTTGCCCTGTTGATGGCCGTAGCACGCCGCATTCCCGAAGCGGAACGTTTCCTGCGCGCGGGCAAATATCACGGTTGGGGGCCTCTGCTCTTCTGTGGGGCCGAGGTACATGGTTCGACGCTTGGGCTGATCGGAGCCGGGCGCATCGGCAAGCTGGTGGCGAAACGTTCCAGCGGCTTCGACATGAAAGTGATCTATTACGATGTCTATCGCATGCCAGAGGAAGAGGAACGCAAGTACTCCGTCACCTACATGCCGTTTGACGCGGTGCTACAGCAAGCCGACTTTATCAGTGTTCACACACCCTACATGCCATCCACACACCATCTGATCAGCGAACGCGAGTTGAAGCTCATGAAGCCGACTGCCATCCTGATCAACACGGCGCGCGGGCCGATTGTGGATGAGAAAGCGCTGGTCAAAGCGCTGCAGGCCGGAACGATTGCCGGCGCAGGCCTGGACGTATTTGAGAACGAGCCGGACGTCGAACCCGCACTGCTGACCATGGAGAACGTGGTGCTTTTACCGCATATTGCCAGCGCCTCGCTGCGCACGCGCACGTTAATGGCAACCATGGCAAGCGATAATATTATCGCCTATCATCTCGGCCAGCGCCCGCCCAATATTCTTAATCCAGAGGTACTCGGTAGCTCCTCATAAGTGTTAATGTCAGGGCCGTGACTCCTGCTGAAATCTGACAACCGAATGTAGCAATCAGCCTCTGGCCGTGTCATGCTGAGCGCAGCGAAGAATCTTAGTGAGCCTGGACGCAGATTCTTCGCTGCGCTCAGCATGACACGAACGGATTCCCCACTTCGATTGGAAAAATTCATTAGATAAGCAAGAGAAAACACTGATGCAAGATCGTTTAGCAAAAGCAATCCAATTGCGCGAAACAGGAAGAGCTAAGCAAGATCAAACCATGCTAGAGGAGGCCCGAACGCTCCTTTTAGAACTGGTCGCCGCCTACCCAAATGAAGCCGAGATTACTTATCAGGCCGCCATTGTTCATGACAATTTGGGGCTGGAACGAGAGGCTATACCTTTTTACATACGAACTCTTGAACAAGAACTCTCCGGTCTCGATACGGCAACGAAGCTCATGAAACGTGAAAGAGCTTTTCTTGGCCTGGGAAGCACATATCGTGTCCTGGGAGAGTATCAGAAAGCAGAAGAAACGTTGCGGCGGGGTTTGGAAGAGTTTCCACAGAGTCGGGCCCTCCAGGTCTTTCTGGCACTGGCGCTATACAACACGCAGAAACAGAAAGAAGCTATGGAACTCGTGTTGACCAACCTGCTCGAAACCACCTCTGATGAAACCCTTCAATATTACAAACGTGGTCTTTTGTATTATGCATCACATCTTGATGAAATCTGGGAATAAGAGGAATTTTGAGGCTTCAGGCGACCACAAGAAGATTCTTCGCTACGCTCAGAATCTTCTTGTGGTCGCCTGTTTACTTGTCTTTTTCCTTGTGGCTCAATGCGGCCTGCGCCGCCGCCAGTCTCGCCACCGGCACGCGGAACGGCGAGCAGCTGACGTAGTCCAGGCCAACCTCGTTGAAGAACTCGATACTGTCGGGGTCGCCGCCGTGTTCGCCGCAGATGCCAAGCTCCAGGTGCGGGTTGGCGGCGCGGCCTTTCTCGACGGCCATGCGCACCAGCTGGCCCACGCCATCGCGGTCCAGCGTCTGGAACGGGTTGACCGGCAGAATCTTGACCTTCTCCTTCAAGCCCGGCTCCTCCAGGCCATCGACGTATTTCAGCAGGAACTTGCCCTCGGCGTCGTCACGGCTGAAACCGAAAGTGGTCTGCGTCAGATCATTGGTGCCGAAGCTGAAGAACTGCGCTACCTTCGCGATTTGATCGGCGGTAAGCGCGGCGCGCGGCAGTTCGATCATCGTACCAAACTTGTATTCGACAGCAGAACCGGCCTCTTTTGTAATCTCCTGCGCCACTCCCTCAAGCTGGCGGCGTACCTCTTTCAGCTCGTTCACATGCCCGACGAGCGGGATCATGATCTTCGGCTGCAATTTCTTGCCCCCGCGCGCAACCTCCAGCGCGGCCTCCAGGATGGCGCGCGTCTGCATGACGTTGATCTCAGGGAAAATCAGTCCCAGGCGGCATCCACGCAGGCCGAGCATGGGATTCATTTCGCGCATGGCCCCAACTGCGTCCAGCATCTCACGCTTTTCCTTCAGCTCCTGCTCGTGGCCACCCCCGGTCTCCAGGCGCGTCACCTCGACCAGCAGGTCTTCATATGATGGCAGGAATTCGTGCAGCGGCGGATCGATCAGGCGAATGACGACGGGATAGCCATCGCCGGTCTCGGGGTTGATCATGGCCTCGAAGATGCCCTTGAAGTCGCCGCGCTGGAATGGCAGCAGTTGGTCGAGGGCAGCCTGACGCTCTTCTTTGTTCTTGGCCAGGATCATCTTCTGCACGATTGGCAGGCGCTCCTGCTCCATGAACATATGCTCTGTGCGGCATAGCCCGATGCCCTCAGCGCCGAAGGTCACAGCGCGCCGGGCGTCACGAGGATAATCCGCGTTCGCCCATACGCCCAGCCTGCGGAATTTATCGGCCCAGCCGAGCAGCTTGCGCAGATCGGCCTCCTTCTCAAAATCGGGGTCGACGGTGGCGATTATGCCCGCGAATACCTCGCCGGTGGTGCCGTCAATCGAGATGTCGTCTCCCTCGTGAATGACCTGCGTGCCATCGACGACGCGGAAGAGATGTTCGGCTTCACTTACCCTGATGCCCTCGCAGCCGGCCACGCACGGCAGACCCAGGCCGCGCGCCACGACTGCTGCGTGACTGGTAGCGCCTCCACGTGCCGTCAATACGCCTTTTGCGACCAGCATGCCGTGTACGTCATCGGGACTTGTCTCGGGCCGCACCAGCACAACCGGCGTACCGGCCTTGCCCATTTGCTCGGCGCGGTCAGCGTCGAACACGGCCTTCCCCCTGGCAGCGCCGGGCGAGGCGTTCAATCCTTTCGCCAGCAACCGGCCCTCTTTCTCGGCCTGCTTCTTCTGGTTCTCATCGAAGCGCGGCAGCAACAACTGGTACACCTGGAAAGGATCGACGCGCTGCACTGCCTCCTGCTGGGAAATCAGTCCTTCCTCGACCATATCCACCGCAACCTTCACGGCGGCCTGCGCGGTGCGCTTGGCCGAGCGCGTCTGGAGCATGTAGAGGCGACCCTTTTCGACCGTGAACTCCAGGTCCTGCATATCGTGATAATGCTGCTCGAGGCGCTGCGCTATTTCCTGGAACTGCCGGTAGACATCCGGTAAATCTTGTTCCAGGCGGCTGATCGGCGATGGCGTGCGAATACCGGCCACGACATCTTCGCCCTGCGCGTTCAGCAGGTACTCGCCGTAAAGTTTCTTCTCGCCGGTGCTGGGATTGCGCGTAAATGCCACGCCCGTGCCGCTGTCGTTGCCCATGTTACCGAAAACCATGCTCTGCACGTTGACCGCGGTGCCCAGATCATGGGGGATCTTGTTGAAATTGCGGTAATCGATGGCGCGTTTGTTGTTCCACGACGAGAAAACCGCTTCGATTGCTTTGCTTAATTGCTGGTAGACATCGGTGGGAAAAGGCTCACCGGACTGCCGTTCGGCAATCTGCTTGAATTCGCCGGCCATCTGTTTCAGATCATTGGCCGGAATCTCGGCATCGGTCTTGACGCCTGCGCGCTCTTTATAGTTGTCCAGCACTTCCTCAAATGCCTGCGGATCAATATCCAGCACGATTTTGCTGAACATCTGAATGAAACGACGGTAGGCGTCGTAGGCGAAGCGCTCATCTCCCGTCAGCTCAACCAGCCCCTTTACCGTGTCGTCGTTGATGCCCAGATTGAGTACGGTATCCATCATGCCCGGCATGGAGAATTTGGCCCCTGAGCGCACAGAAACCAGCAGCGGATTGTCTTGCCGGCCAAAGCCTTTGCCCGTCTGCTGCTCCACAATCTTGAGCGCCTCAAGCGCCTGTTCCCACATGCCCGGCGGGAACTTCTTGCCGGATTCATAATAGGCGTTACATGCCTCCGTGGTAATCGTGAAGCCGGGGGGTACAGGCAATCCGGCGTTCGTCATCTCCGCCACGCCCGCGCCCTTCCCACCCAGCAGGTCACGCATCCTGGCATTGCCCTCACTAAATAAATAGACCCATTTACGTGGCGAATTCTTTACGGCTTCATCCAATCCTGATCGTGTGATTTGTGTTGTCAAATGAACCTCCCTATCTTTTTATGCTGCCTGATTGCCTCCAGGGCAACCCTTGCGGTCACCTGCTTGCTCGCCTGCTATACGGCGCCGTTCAATCGACGATGGCCGCGATCAATCGGGCCCTATGGGCCTAAAACAATATTTCTGGCCCAACGCACAACGCGGCGAGCGCTTTGTACGTAGGAATTTGCCTGTTCCGCGCTAATCACTTCGTCTGCTTCTTCCGGTGGAGTAGCGGCGTAGAACGCTTCAGGATGAAATGGCGTCAATTTTGCCATCTCTTCTTGAATATCTGGAGGAGCGCCTACCAGTGCGCCCAGCGACCGCAAATCGTGGTCATACATGGAGCGGCGACCAAAACGACGCAGGCTCACAGCCTGAGCCGACTTTTCCACTGCCTGGTTACAGAAATCGACGCAGGCAAAGTGGCGTCCCAGTCCCAATTCTACACCGGCAGTCGCCATGTCCTGCGCGGCCTCCGCGAATAATCCAATCGCGCCCTGGATATCGCTACCTGCGGGAGCTTCCTCCTCATCCTCTTCGTCTTCGCCATACTGGGACGGCGTCGTCCGGATATCCTGCGCCGGTTGGGTCTCTACAATATCTTCGGGTAGACTCACGCCTTCCAGCAGTAAGCGTTCCAGTTCATCCTGATCATCATTGCCGGATGCTGAGTCATTACCCTTACTATCATATGTTTGTGACATCTTGCGTTCCTTAGTGCCAGGCTCTTGGGGTTACCTGTAAAAGATGCTCCTACGCTTTTGATTCACCGAGCATATCTTATTCCTGCCGGGGCGCTCTGTCAATGTTGATCCAGGAACTTCTTTATGCTCACCTTCGTCATAGTTATGAATCAACGGTTGATAGTTCTATCAGGAAATGGGCAGGAGTAAGCAGATGAAGACACATGATAATGATACGATATATAGCGGACCTGCTTCTCAGCAACGGAATACTCGCCCGCGAGACAAGGGATGGCTGGCCGGATTTGGCGCTGTTGTTGTGGTGGCGCTGGTAATTGGTCTGACCGCGTTTGTCTTCGCGCAGGCCAGGCAACATGGTAGCGCCCAGACGAGCCCCACGCCTCCCAGCGGGCGCTGGCAACTGGTGTTGAAAGGCTATAGCATCACATCATTAGTGGCCGCAAGCATTAACCCTGCCGACCTATACGCATGCGCGACTATTGAATCAGGTGGAAATGGACAATCAGGAACGGGACCCGTGGCGTTGCTGCACAGCACAGACTTTGGAACGCACTGGCAAGATGTGGGCAAGATGGCGGCCCTGAGTGCAAGTTGCCAGGTTGCCGTCAACCCCGCCAACGGCAATGAGGTCTATGTAGTAACGGACGGGGGAAATGGGCGGTCCTCCGAAGTTTTGAAGCATAGTACCAATGGCGGCCAGACCTGGGAAACGATTTCGCCGGTGCTGCACGCGCTGAACGGGAATGGCACCATGCCATGGTACGTGCAGGAATTGCGCATGGCAGGGAACCGCCTCTTTGCGTTGCAATGGACGCTGTTAGAAAATCAGCCCTATGTACACCAGCCACCCTATGGCATCCTGTCGCGCGTCATTACCAGCGCCGATGGTGGGCATAACTGGTCAGTATTCGATGCCCAATTAAGTTCCACCCACCTGGGAACTTTCGATTATGTCGTCGATCCATCCAATCCCAACGCCGTCTATGAGTTATTGGGTCTGCCCTGGCTGCCACCGGTCGCAAAGACCGCTGGGGCCGCAGATGTTCGCGCATCTGCCATCGGCTCTGACGAAAAACTCTATAAGACGACTGATGGCGGGGCCACCTGGCACATGGCGCTGGATAATCTGCCTTTCCGCTCGCAGGTTCAAATAGCCACCGGCCAGCCAGATATCCTCTATACTGGCGGTATAAGCGGCCCATTGCCTCTTGCCGGCCCGCCCAATCTCCTGCCACAATCACCGGCCTATCCAGCCGTCGCAGGCTCTTTCCAGCTCTATGTGAGCACCGATGCCGGAATCACGTGGCACGATGTAGCTCCTCCCACCGGCCTCTTCGGCTTGAGCAACTGGTTTGTCACGGCTCATGGTCAGCTTATACTCGGGGGCCTGTATGCCGCAGTGGGCAGCCCGACAGTCGTGCCGGGTACAGCCGTTCCTGTGACGCCGGTCACCAGCACACCGCAAGCATCCATAAGCATTCCGGGGCAGGCAACCACAAGTGCCCATCCTTACAGCCAGGGGCAGCCTTTGTCCTCGCGTGCATTCGTAGCAGCGCCCTCGCCATATATCCAGCGTTACGACCCTTTTGCTAACAAGTGGAGCCACGTAGTAACTCCCCCTGCCTACGGCTTTGTTGCTGAGGTAACCCCCAGCAACACAAGCGCCGGCATGGTTATATGGTATATGGGAACGGACAAGAACGAGGTGGATTTGTACCGGTATGTGGTGTAAATGATCCAAAAAGGGCACCCCGGTGGGTGCCCTGGAGGAATCACACACGAATGCTGATCAACATTGACAGCCTTCCCCTGTAAAGCCGATCACGTCCGTGCCTCCTTGATCTCCATAGAAATCGAAGTACATGGGGCGTTCGACCACTATCGTCGTCCCGTTGCCCAGGGACTGCACGATGATGGAAACGGCGTAGGCATTCGCGCCTCCATTGTCGTGCGACTGCGCAATCGGGACGATATAGTTGTTGATGTCGAGCGTATGGCGGCTGTGCGCCTTCACCACGATCTGTTGCTGGATGACGTAAGTATCGGCGAACATCGTAACGGCGACCGTTTCATCGGCATTGGTCGGGTTTTGCAATGTCAGAAATTCCGTAAAGTTGTTGGCCGTGTAACCTTCGGCGAATGCATAGGCGTTGTGGGATGATGGGCCGGCCTCCCCTATGGCCTCCGTGCCGCCCGAATAATAATGCGGGCCAAAGTGGAAGTACATCAGGCGGTCGGCTACAATCGGCCCGGTAGAGGTGATTTCAGCCGAAGAATCATTCGTGGTCTGGCATGGATTGACATCGCAGGCGCCGTAAGGATGAGCGTTGGCCTGATTGACATCTAACACGTAGCGTCCAAGCGGTGGAACCGTTACCTGAATGGCCTGCGTATGCCCATTGCTGTATTCGAGTTTGATAGTGGCGGTAGCAGGCGTCGACGAGTCGAAGTTGGCCAACTCGAAGTATTCCTGGAAATCTTTGGCGGTATAGCCCTCGGCAAAGAGCCAGTCATTACCGGGAACCGGGACACCAACAACGCTGGCTGCGCCGGTCGTAAGCCCGCCCGCATTGGGAATGGTATCGCGGAAATACATGGGTCGCTCAACGACGATGGGCAGGTTGGAAGTCACATAGACCGAAACCTGGCTGTTCGCCGGGGGCGCGCCTGTACCACGATGTAGCGGAGGAATGGAGACGACCTGCTGAGGGCAAGCCGGCTGGCCATTTTGCCCACAAGAACCGGTATAGTAGGTGATTGTGGCCGTCGCCGTCTGCGTGCTGCTCGGATTGAGCATGGTAACGTACGAATAGTAGCTGCGACCGGACTGGCGTGTATCGGCATAGGAGAAGAAGAAAGATTGCCCGGGCGCGGTGGCTCCGAGCACATCGGTTCCGCTCTGAATCCCCTGGAAGTTGAAGTACATAGGCCGTTCGGCGATGATAGCAGGGCCACTGGTCACCTGTACGACCGCCGAAATGGACTGATGTGAGCCGGATGGCGGGATATTCAGATCCGAGTTCACATTGACGGTGAAGCGCGAACTGGCGGGAACGGTATGATTAATCGTCACCGGCGAACGCGACTGGAACAGATAAGTGACGCTGACGGTAGCCGCCTGGCTGGTGTTGGGGTTCTCCAGGGTCAAAAATTCCTGGAAACTGCCACCGACACTGCCTTCGGCGAAGTACCACGTCTTGCTGGCGGGCGCGGAACGCGAACCTGATTGGTTGAGCGCCAGTGATACCAGGTTGGTGGCCAGCGTGAAGGCGTTGTAGCTGCCCAGGCCCGTCGCCATGTCGTAATTGGCGGTGGCAGGATAGACACCGTTATTCAGACCTTTGTAGTCGTTATTGCCAGTTGTAACATCGTGGAAACTGGCGCTGTAGCTGGACTGGTTGTTGCCGACCTGGTAGAGCAAGGGGGCGACGAAGCCGATGTTGAAGCCGCCCGTCTTCAACGACATCTCGTTAGTTAACGTCATCATCGCAGCCCACATCGGCGCCGCTGCCGATGTACCGCCGATGACAACCCAGGGGCCGTTGTTCTTGCAGTAAGAAACGGCGGGCGATGTGCAGTAGATCAGATAGCCAGTAGTCGGGTCCGCGTTCAAAGAAACATCCGGCGTTTCGCGGCAGAAGCTGCCCTGGGGGGCATTGCAGGGCGTTCTCGAACTGTAGCCGTTAATGACGCCAGGAGCGATCTGCCAGGTTGGCAATTGCCAGTACTGGCTGATGCCGCCGCCGGAAGCCCCATAATTGTTATTCCACGTAGTTTCGCTGCCATACGAGGGGCCGTTCAAGGTCAGTGTGGTGCCGCCGACTCCGGTTACGAACGGCTGCGCGCCAGGGTCTCCGGCATTCAATATACTCGAAGGCGACCCGTCGAAATAGCAGCCCGCGCTGCCGCTATCGCCAGAAGCAGCGAAGATATTCTGTCCCTGCGCGACGGCTTCCATGAAGAAGGCGTTCTCTTGCTGGGCTTCCTGCTGCCCGATCTCGCTTTCGCACGCGCCCCAACTCGTGCTTATCACCGGAACCGCGTCCTGGACGACCTGCGCCCACTCGGCATTGTAATCTGACGGATCGTTGGCGGCCTCGTAAATGCGCAGCACGCCGAGTTGAGGCGCGGCGCTCAGCACAAGTTCGGCATCCAGCTCGACCTCCGCAACGCCGTCATCGGTAGGAACCTTGCCGGTGCCTGCAACGACCGTTTGAATTGTAGGGTGCGCGTGACCAAAGCATGAGGCGTAGTTAGTCAGGTCGCTCATCTGGTAGGTAGCGAGTTCAAAAAGCGCCACTGTTTGACCCTCGCCCGAGTAGCCCGCGCTGTACAGGCCATTCAGGTTGTAGGCTGAGGCCGTTTGATCGGGCGTCAAATAGCTGCTTCCATGTCCTAAGCAACTCACTGAAGCTCCTTGCGGGTTTGATGGAAGATTCTTTTCGTCTAATGTCGCGTGTTGCCAGCGCAGCGCGTTGTTGAGTCCGCTGATGCTCAATACTGCTCCTGCCAGTGTCGCTGGAAGCTGCGGATCGCCAGGATTCGCATAAAATTGGTGACCATCAGGCGCGGTATAATTGTTGATCCGCACATGAAATACACTCTCCACCTGCCCAACCGTACCACTAAACGTAATCAGAAGACGATGTCTATAGGTGGCTTTAATCGTAAAACCGGATTGTTGTAGAAACTGCAGCAGCGCATTATAGGTCGTCTTATCCGGCCCAAAAACATCGGTTACCTGCGCGGGGGTTAGATAGCGATGATAATTCAGTGATTTAGGATTGGTAATATCCTCTACATAGTGTTTCAGGCCATCGGCATTGCTCAGGCGCAGCCCAATGGAGAGCGAAATTTGCTGATTCGGGTCTGCCGGCCCTTGGAGGTGACTACGCTTGATGATGGGAGAAACGGTACCTGGAAATGTGACACTGCCGCCTGCTGGAGCCGCGTGTATAAAATTGCCGCCGAACCGCCAGCTTAACGCCCCGACGATCAACAGAATGGCGAGCAATGGGAAAATAATCCTGGGACGTATCTTCCACCGTGGGGATTCCGCGGGGGGGCGGGAAGCGGGCGGCCACGTGGATACGCCCCTGAGCCCATAACGATTTCCAGATTGTAGGGGCTTCTTATGTGAGGAAGGCCCCGATTCATCAATTGGCATAAAAACCTCTTCTAATTATTGGCAATATACGAGGGCGATTGGACGTTCACAAAAGTTCACAGGGTAGCGCCCCTACATCCATGATAAGTAAATCCCTGCTTTTCACAAACAGCCTGCCTCATTGATAGGACGATGTTCCTATTCTCTGCCTCTGCCCTCTTCAAAAAGAACGGGTGCGTGCAAGTTGTTTCTCCGCTGAGAACCCAAAAACTTGTAAAAGGATGCGGTAAGTACCGTGTTAGAAAGTGAAGACGAGAGTTATACCCTAATTGTTTTCCTGTTTCTCCATAGGAAAGCTGATAAGACAGATAGATGTTTTGAAAGAGCAAAGCAATATGTTCCGTTTCTTTTCCGTCACGATAGCTGGTATACTACTTACAGAACTTGTAGGATATTCCAGAACCGCAGCCGGAGTGCTTCTATCGCTTCCAGGAAATGCCCTTACTGAAGCCTGGCTTGCGGTTTCCCAGCCACGTGAAAGAACGTATGCCGGCATGAAGACGGATAAAGAGCGCAATGTGCAGGATACACAGTCATTCTCATTGGCTCGAAATACTACTCAAACAACAGGTGAGCCGCCGACCGTCGGAGAAATTTATGAGCGTTTCCGGCGACCGATCCATTCGTATATTTTTCGCCTGCTTGGCAGTCAGGAAGACGCGGACGATATTACGCAGGAAGTATTCATACGCGCATTTACCGCCTGGAATGATCTCTATGACCGGGAAAATCTTTCCGCCTGGCTCTACAAGATCGCGACCAATTTATGTGTTGATCAGATGCGACGGCGCAAGCGCATCTCCTGGTGGCCGCTTTCACGACGCAAGGCGAACAGCGAGTGGGGCGAAACCTATCTTGAGGAAGAAAATTCCTACTTGCCTGCCAGCAGCGGCGGCATACCGGAGATAGCGGAACGAGACCATATTCGGCAGGCACTGGCAAGTATGCCACAGGATTACGCCATCGCGTTAATCCTGAACGCCGCCCAGGGTGTACCTTACCAGGAAATCGCGGAAATCGTAGGCATATCGCCCAATGCGGCTGCAACTCGTATCTCACGCGCGAAACGTATGTTCGCCGAGCACTACGAGCGTCTCAGCAAGCAGGATGCAGCAGCGGATAAAGAACGGGGGCCGGTACGATGAACGAGTACAATCTGCCGCCCATACCGCAGCCGGGCGAGACAGGCCCTCAGGTTTGTGAGATCGTGCGCCTCTACCTGGCGGTCATGGACGACCTGACGGCGCAACAAATCGCGCTCTTATCCGAACACGTTAATACCTGTTCAGATTGCGCCGCCGCATTGCAGCAATTGCAGCAAACAACCCACCTCGTCGCATCAGGCCTCGCGCAGACCACCCCTTCACTGCGTGTGGATCGCGCTATCATGGCGGCCCTGGCTTCTATGAATGGTAAGGCTGCCACTACTCCTGAACGGGAAGTCCCGCGTCATAAAGCCAAAGTGAGCGGGCGTCCTGCCTGGCTGGTAGGTTCCCTGGCAACTGCTGCCGTACTAGTCGTAGCCTTGTTCACGACATTGTTTATGAACGGCATATCACCATTAAATACCGGGCAGCATGCATTTAGCCTGCCACAAAACCTCTCCTGGAGCAGCTATGTTCTCTACCATAAAGAGACCAACGTCGGGAAAAATGGCACACGCTACAATGTCTACACCTACGATAACCTTGGCATGCATATGATGCATGTAGAAACCGTTGCCGGCTCGCTGGACGTGGTCGCAGTAGCTGATGAAAAGAGCGGCGAAGTCCTGGGCATGGATATGAAGCATCACGTGGCCCAATGGGGAGCCGATCAATGGATGGTGGATGACTCGGCTTTTGACCTGGCACAGCTCAGGCACGACCTGGCGACAAACAGCGCCATCTACCTCGATAAGGGCGCCTTTCAAGGGCAACCGGTCTACCGTATTCGCCTGAAAAACGGCCTCGTGCTATTGCTCAATATGCGATACCAGCCGGTGAATGTGCTACAAGGCGCGGCTGGCCCCGGCACAGGCAAACCCATTTACCAGAGCCTCAAGCTAATGCCATCATCCCAGGTGCCAGGTGATATGTGGAATATGAGTGTGCCGCCGGATTTTCATATGGGGACGCTGCCGCCTAAGCCATAAAGCCGCGCCAGAAGTACAGCATCCTCAATCAGCAACCTCAAGATTATCCGGGATCTCGAAGTATTGCTCGATTAACTCGAAATGTTCCGCTTCGTGACCACAGATATCGGTAACGATGTCGCAAATTCGCATCTCAGGGCCTTCATTCCAGGGCGGGCGTACCTTCTCTTGCAATCTCTCATCATCAAGTTCATCGGCAACGAGATGGGTAAAGCCCTTGTGCGTTTCCTCCCAATAGTTGCGTACCTGTGGCAGCGAAAGCGACTTAGCGACTTCTCGCGCCTGCGCGTTGGCCTCATCTCCCGATGGCATCACGGGTGGAAGCTGCTGATCATGCGTGTATGCCACAATGAGCTTGAGCGTCGAATCCTTCCAATGGGCCATATGCGCCAGGAAATCCTCGACCGACCAGCCCTCCGGGGTGAACGCTTCCTGCTGCTGTTCGTCGCTCAAATGGTTAATGAGCCTTCTAAAACGCGCATCATCTTCCTGCAAGGCGTCCAGAATACTCTGCTGCGTGGATCGTTCTGTAGCCAAACTGCTAACTCCTCTCTATGTATGCGATCTATCTTATCTTATCTTGCCTCAGCCATCAATCACTGCTATGCCTTAACGTTACAATAGAAAAGGGGAAAAAACAAGGCGCCTCATCTACCATGTCTATAGAGGACGACCACCTGAGAGAAGTAGAGCAGGCGACCACCAGGGTACGCCCTCCGTGAGATCCCTGGTGATGTCTCTCTTGTAGTCTACATCACCTTGCCTCTATCCTGCACGAGTTTGACCCATCCTGTTGACGAAGGTACAATGAAGTAGAAGCAGTTCCACCTTTCGAGCAGTCCCTTTCTGGTGGTTCGTACTGCAAAGCTCCACAGCGTTGTGGAATAGCAAGGCATTCCCGGATTGCTCAGGAGAATCAATACATGGCAGAACATGAAGCAGTGATCGTTGGGGCGGTTCGCACGCCAACGGGCAAATTTCTTAGCAATCTTGCCGGTTTTAGCGCACCCCAGCTTGGTGCAATCGTGATTAAAGAAGTTGTACGCCGCTCCGGTATCGCCCCGGATGCGCTTGATGAAGTAATTATGGGCAATGTCGTCTCGGCAGGAATTGGGCAGGCGCCCGCGCGCCAGGCCGCGCTGCATGCCGGACTCCCCGACGATACTCCCGCGCTCACCATCAACAAGGTATGCGGCTCTGGCCTCAAAGCTGTTATGCTGGCAGCGCAGGCCATTCGTGCTGGAGATGCGAAAGCCTTTGTCGCGGGCGGCATGGAGAGCATGAGCAACGCGCCCTACCTCCTGGAGAAGGCCCGTACAGGCTATCGCATGGGCGATGGCAAGCTCATCGATGCCGTCGTGCATGATGGCCTCTGGTGCGCCTTCGAAAATATTCACATGGGCAGTGAGGCCGAGATCATCGCCGAGAAATACGGTGTCACCCGCCAGGAGCAGGATCATTTCGCGTTTGAGAGCCACCAGAAGGCGCTGGCCGCGACGAGCGCCGGTCGTTTCAAAGACGAGATTGTGCCTATCGAGGTCAAGCAGAAAAAAGGCCTGCTGGTGGTAGATAGCGATGAACCCATTCGCGGCGACACCTCGATGGATGCGCTGGCAAAACTGATGCCGGTCTTCGAGGAAGGGGGCACCGTGACGGCCGGCAATGCTCCCGGTCTGAGCGATGGAGCTTCGGCCACCGTTGTAGTGGATAGTGACTTCGCCAGGGCCAACGGTATGAATACCCTCGCGCGCATTATAGGCTATGCTACCGGCGCGATTACACCGCGCTACATCTTCGCCGCGCCCCCGCGCGCCGTGCGCCGCCTCTTAGAGCGCACCGGACTCAAATTGAGCGACTTCGACCTCATCGAGGTCAACGAGGCATTCGCAGCCCAGGCGCTGGCCAACGGCAAAGAACTCGACTGGGACTGGTCGCGCGTCAACGTCAACGGCGGGGCTATTGCCCTTGGCCATCCCATCGGCTCCAGCGGCTCGCGTGTCCTGACGACGCTGATCTACGAATTGCGCCGCCGAGGTGGTGGGCGCGGCCTCGCTACGCTCTGCCTGGGTGGTGGCGAGGCGGTAGCGATGGCGGTCGAGGTATAGAAGCATTTCATAGAACATGAATTGGGTAGGCTCTATACGACACCACATAGAGCCTACCCAATTCATGTAACAAACTCTACTCCAGCGCCCGAACCGGCCCCCCATCCACCCCTCCAAACCAGTTAGCAGCATAAACGCCCGCAGCAATCGCCTGCGCAAATGCCGACTGCGCCGCCTGCGAGGACTCGATGCGCCAATCGGTCTCCTTGTCCTCGTTGAACCAGATCACCGCCTTAATGGCGGGAAAGGCGTTGGGAATTTGGTTGGCGTAGGCATCCGTAATCCAGGCCGCTTTGTTGCCGCCGATTTCTGCTGAGGCCGTTTCCGCCACCATTAGCGGCCTGCCCGTGGACATGGCGAGAATATCGTCGTAGGTCTGGCGAAATACCTGCGCGAAGGTCTGCCATGTGTGTCCATCCAGGTAAGACCAGTTATAGCCGTCCATGCCGATCCAATCGACGTAGGATGAGCCTGGATACAATTCACTTAATAGAGTGCTGCCGTTGTATTCGACGTTTGGAGACCAGACCCAGGTGACATTGGTGACACCCAACGCTGTGAAGATGTCGTGTACGTGCCGGAATGCTTGCACATATTGTCCGGGTCGATTGCCATTCACCTGCTCCGACCAGGGATACCAGTTGCCGTTCATCTCCTCGGCGAAGCGTAAGAAATAAGGGTGTCCCCAGGCTTTCGAGGCCAGTGCCCATTGAGCGATATACGCATCGAAGCGCCCGGCAATGATATTGGCCAGGGAAAACGCCGGTTGATTGGCGCCCTGGGTATAGTTCCACGGTTCCCAGGAGATCATCGGAATGGAGCCGTGATTGCGCACATTGTCCATCCATGCCGGCTCGAAATTCTGCGAACCATCGTTCAAGCCCCAGCCCTGGTACCACATCACGATGGAAACAGCCTTGTGTGCGTCCTGCTCGAAAGCTGTGACCGCTGACAGGTTATTGAGCCAGCCGGGAACATGCACACCCCAATAAATTGCCGGTGCCTGATTTCGAAAATACAATGGGTGAATTGGAACAAATCGGGGTGGTAATCCGTTTGCCATCAGCACTAATCCTAAAAATGGAACCAGTGCAACACTCCGCTTCGTAAACAATGAACTCCACCGAGAATATACCACCCGCACTTGCCTGGCGCCAGTCCGCATACTATGAATACCCCTTCTAACCTGCCTGGTAGATTTCCTGATTGGTTGTCGTATTTTGCAGCTTGCTATTTTTAGTATAGGAGATGGGTAAAAAGGACACTTGCGCATTTAGTTGATTGACAAAAATAAATGCCTCGTTTACTGCACAACACTCTGATTATTCTTTGTCCGGCTCGGCGACCGCGCCTTCCCGCCGGATCAGCAAAAGCAGCAATCCCGCGGCAACATATGAACCCGCCATCGTCCAGAATGCCGCGCCGAAGCCGTAATGGTCGATGATCCAGCCCAGGATGCCGCTCCAGATCGAGCCGACGCCGAATGCCAGGGCGAAGTAGAGACCGAAAGAGGTGTCGCGAATAGCCGATGGCGACGTATCGGCCAGATATGCCTGCAGGAGCGGACTTTCAGCGTACACAGCAAAACCCATCAGCACCAGCGACACTGGGATGAGCCACAGCGGCATGTCTGGGCCGGCCACCACAATGAAAAGAATGGTGGTAAAAGCCGAGGCTCCATAGAAGAAGAACAGCATGCGGCGGCGTCCTATCCAGTCAGAGAGGCGACCGCCCAGCAGCGGTCCCAATACACTGCCAACTAGCAGGATGGTGAAGAAAATGCTGATCGTTGTGCTGTCCAGGTGGCGTATATTTTGGAGATAAAGCGGGACATAGGTAGTGACGTTGCCCAGGCCGCGTCCACCGGCGGCAATAATCGAGACGAGCATAATTATTGCCAGCGTGCGATTGCGCAGCGGTTCGAAGAGCATTTTTACACCCACCGTCACCGTGCGTATTGACCACTGCCGGAGTTGTGCATTGCCCGGTTCTGTTTTCTGGCGTGGAACGCGCCGGTCGAGCAGGTCTTTTTCGTCGACCAGGATCAGTATCGCGATGCCGATCAGGATGCCCGGCAGGGCCGCGAGATAGAGAACCGGTCGCCATCCCCACATGCCGAGCAGGGGGCCTGCGATGAGCGGCACCGCCAGGGTGCCGATATTGCCACCCGCCACGTGCCATGCCAGCGCGTATCCGTGCCGTTTGCGACCGTAACGGTCGGAGAGATACGAACTGCCCACCGGATGCTGCGGCGCTCCAGCGATACGCGAGAGCATGCTCCACAACATCAGCGTCCAGAATCCGGTGATAGTGCCGGTAAAGAATGTGCTGATGCCAACCAGGATATTGCCCACGCCCAGCATCACCTTGCGCAGGATATAGCGACTGAGCAGGCCGAAAATAATTTGTAACAGGCCCCCGACGGCGTTGGGTATGGCGACGATCAGGCCAATCTGAGTATAGCTGAGGTGATATTCGACCTGGATAATGGGATAGATCAGCGGCATGAGGACCGACATAGCGTGAATGACGGCATGGGCGGCGCTCACCAGCGTGAGATCGCGCCCTGCTGCTGGTATGGAGATTACTTGCTCTTCGCGGATGTCATATTCGGCTTGAGATAGCTCAGAAACGTTGCGTTTTGTTTGCTCCATGTGGCCTGGCTCCCTTTAAGAAGTATACCATAAGGTAAGGTGAGGAGTCATGGGCCAATTTTGGGGAAGGAACAGGCCATTGGATGTTTTGGCTGTCTCATCTACCTCCTCTCCTCCGCCATCCCCCAGCCGTGAATATGGTACAATACTCTAAGAAGAGTAACATGTGTCTACAGTGTACCCCTTAGTGGTACAGGATTCGAGAAAACGTCATTTCCCAGCACCTCAACGAGGAGGAATCACTTACCATGCTTGAGCAGAAAGCACCGGAGACGAAAGATCAGCCCGTATACGAACAGGGCACCCTTTTTGATAAAGAGGAACTGGCGCGTCTTCAGGTTGAGCAGCAGCGGTGGGAGAATACCACTGTGCGCAAGTCTTTGGAGCGCATGCCCGAACGCGCCGACCGTATGACCACGTCCGGCGTCCCCATCGAGCGCGTCTATACGCCGCTGGATAACGCTAACCTGGATTACGAGCGCGACCTCGGCTTCCCCGGCGAATATCCCTATACCCGCGGCGTGCAGCCCACTATGTATCGCGCGAAGCCCTGGACGATGCGCATGTTCGCCGGTTTTGGTACGGCAGAGGATACCAATAAGCGCTTCAAGTACCTGCTCTCGCAAGGTCAAACGGGCCTCTCGACGGCGTTTGACATGCCCACGCTGTATGGCTATGACACCGATCATCCGCTGGCGGCAGGCGAATTCGGCAAGTGCGGCGTCGCTGTCTCGTCGCTTGCTGATATGGAAATCCTCTTTGAGGGCCTGCCGCTCGACAAGATTACCACTTCGATGACTATCAATAGTCCGGCATCCGTAATCTGGGCCATGTATATCGTTAATGCCGAGAAGCAGGGCTTCCCCAGGGAGAAGCTGGGCGGCACGCTGCAAAACGACATTCTTAAAGAATACAGCGCCCAGAAGGAGTTCCTGTTCCCGCCGGAGCCGTCGATGCGCCTGGTCACGGATACCATTGAATTCGGCACGCGCTATATGCCGCGCTGGAACACCATCAGCATCAGTGGCTACCATATTCGCGAGGCCGGAGCAACCGCTGTCCAGGAACTCGCATTCACCATCGCTGATGGCCTGGCCTATGTTGATGCCGCGCTTAAACGCGGCCTGAAGATCGACGAGTTCGCGCCACGGCTGTCATTCTTCTTTGACGTGCATAATGACTTTTTTGAAGAGATCGCCAAATTCCGCGCCGGTCGCAGGCTGTGGGCAAAGCTGATGCGCGAGCGCTATGGCGCGAAAGACCCCCGCTCCTGGCTCATGCGCTGCCACGCGCAGACAGCGGGCGTCTCATTGACGGCTCAACAGCCCGATAACAACATCATACGCACAACTATTCAAGCGCTGGCTGCCGTGCTAGGTGGCACCAACTCGCTGCATACCAACTCGCTGGATGAAGCCCTGGCGCTGCCCACCGAAAGGGCCGTGCTGATTGCCCTGCGCACGCAGCAGATCATCGCCAGCGAAAGCGGCGTTGTCAATACTGTCGATCCTGTAGGTGGCTCCTACTTTATAGAGAAGCTGACGGACGAGACGGAGCAAGCGGCTAAGGACTACCTGGATCGTATCGATGCGCTCGGTGGCGTGCTGGCCTGCATTCAGAACGGCTTCTTCCAGCGCGAAATTGCCGAATCGGCCTATCGCTACCAGCAGGAGATCGACCAGCACAAGCGCACCATCGTCGGCGTCAACGATTATATTAAGGAAGAAGATATCAAGGTTCCAACGCTGTATATCGACCGCGTGGGAGAGCGGGCCCATCTCGAGCGTCTCAACCGCGTGCGCCGCGAGCGCGATAATGCAGCTGTCAAACGCGCGCTGGAAAATTTGCGCCGCGTGGCCGAGGGTACAGAGAATACCATGCCGGCCATTATCGAGGCGGTCAAGACCTACGCCACGCTGGGCGAGATCATGGACGTCTTCCGCTCTGTCTTCGGCGAATACATGGAACCGGCCGTGTTTTAAGGAAAACGCATGCTTGAAATACATAAATCAGGCCTGGTCAAAAGGCAAACGCTGTCCGATGGAGAACTCGCTGCCATTGACCAGCTTATAGCCACCTGCAATGCATACGAGGGCCTGCGTATGCGCCTGAGTACAGAATGGCTCAAAAAACGTACGGGCAATTCGACCAACGATTTTCTCTATTATGAGAATGCCAGGCTTGCCGGCTACCTGAATATCGATAGTCATGGCGTCCTGGAAAAAGAACTGACCGGCATGGTCCACCCGGATTACCGGCGCAGAGGTATCTTCAGCGCCCTGCTTGCGGCAGCGCGAGAGGAATGCGACCGGCGCGGCGTGAAGAAACTGATCCTGGTGTGCGAGGATACCTCTCGTTCTGGCAAGGCGTTTGTGCAGGCTATCGGGGCTCAGCACGACTTTTCCGAACACGAAATGGTGCTGGGAACCTTTCACGAGAAACCGGTTGCCAGCCCACAGCTGCAAGTGCGTCAGGCAGGAGCCGAAGACCTGGAAGCCATCGCAATAATTCATGCTACAAGCTTTGGCGATGATCTACAAAGATCAAGGTCATATACGGAGATATGCTTGCGGCGTCCCTGGTGTACCTTCTATCTTGGCCTGCTGGGCGAGGAACCCGTTGCTTGCCTGCGCGTGGACGACCTGGAACAGGAATTCGGCATTTACGGTTTCGGCGTGAGGCCGGAGTACCAGGGACGCGGCTACGGCAGGCAGTTGCTGCAAGATATCATCCGCATGCTGCGCGCCGCAAGCACCAAGGGCATTATGCTCGATGTTGAAACCGATAATACGAATGCCGTCGGGCTATATCTTTCATGTGGGTTTGAGATACGAACGACTTATGAGTATTATAGTTTGACTATCGCGTAAGGGCCGATTGATCGCGTCCCAAATGTATAGACTCAGGTTGATGGTGAGGATACCCGGAGGAGGGCGACCACAAGGGTCCCCTCCGGGTAGACCTGGCGCCGCCTTATATTAATGCCTATGGGGCCGTACCCCGGCGATTGCCCTTGAAAGTTAAGGAGAATATCATTTTCATGCGCTGGTTAGAGTTGAAGGTGCGAACGCATCCAGAAGCGGTCGAATCGGTGAGCGAGCTGTTGAGCCGCTATACGCCGGGCGGTGTGGCAATTGAGGAGCCAATCGAACTGCTAGACGAGGGGCAGGAGTACAGGGTACTGGCGGGCGAGCCTGTGAATGTGTGCGCCTACCTGCCTATGGATGGCAAAGAGGAGGAGACACGCCAGCGTGTCGCCGAGGGACTCTGGCATTTATCCAGCCTGGGTTCACAATTTGTGGGAGACCTGCAAACCCGCATCGTGAACGAGGAGGATTGGGCCAACGCCTGGAAAGACTACTATCATGTGACGCATATTGGTCGCCGCCTAGTCATTCGCCCATCCTGGCGCGACTACACGCCCAAAGACGACGAGGTTGTGCTGGAACTCGATCCGGGCATGGCTTTCGGCACCGGACTGCATCCCACCACTCGCATGTGTCTCGAGCAGGTAGAGCAGCGCGTTCAACCAGGCATGCGCGTGCTGGATGTCGGCACCGGTTCAGGCATTCTGGCGCTGGCCGCCGCTCGATTGGGCGCTTCCGAGGTCTACTGCATCGATAATAGCAGCGTTGCCGTTGAAAGCGCCAGGGCGAACGTCGCGGCCAATGCTCTGGAAGATCGTATTATCGTGCTGCTGGGAACGCTCGATGAGGCAGAGGCCACGCGCATGCAGAACCGGTACGACATGGTGCTGGCGAATATCATTGCGCGGGTCATCGGCGCCATCGCCCTCCAGCTTGCCGGAGTGCTGGCCCCGGGCGGCATACTTATCGCCAGCGGCATCATCGAGGAACGCCGCTATGAAGCGGAGCAGCCGCTCCTGGACGCCGGTTTGCGCCTGGTTGATGCAGCGATGATTGATGATTGGGTGACGCTGGTCATGACGAAATAACATGCATCGCTTTTTTGTCTCCCCTGAACTACTCAAAGAAACGAATACCACCATCTCCTTGCCGAAGGAGCTTGCTCACCAGGTGCGCGACGTTTTGCGCCTCAATCCAGGCGAGCAACTGCTCCTGCTCGATAATAGCGGCGAGGAAGTCCTGGCATCTATCGCGGCAATCAGCAAAACAGCCGTGGATGCCCACCTGCTTGAGCGGCGTCCAGGTAAAAGCGAATCGCCCGTTCGCATCATCCTCTGCCAGGGATTGCTCAAATCGGCGCGTTTTGAATGGATTCTGGAAAAAGGGACGGAACTGGGCGTCTCGACGTTCTCGCCCATCCTCTGCCGGCGCTCGATGGCGGGTCTTGAGGGCACGCGGCCATCCAAAATTGCGCGCTGGAAACGCATCATCCAGGAGGCGGCGGAACAATGCGGTCGTGCGCGCCTGCCGGAGCTGTTGCCCATCCGGCCATTGATGCGCGCCCTCAACGGCATTCCCGCCGGAGCTATCGCGCTGATGCCCTGGGAAGAGGAGCAGAATTGTACTTTGCGGCAGGCGTTGACATTCTATAAGGCGCGACAATCCGCTGAATCCCGGTTGGATACTCGGACAACCGCGACCGTCGTTCTCTTCATCGGTCCCGAAGGAGGCTTGATGGCCGAAGAGGTTGCCCTGGCGCAACGTTCCGGCGTGCAGGTCGTGTCGCTCGGTTCGCGTATTTTGCGCGCCGAAACCGCGGCGCTGGCGGCAGTAGCGAATGTCATGTATGAATTGGATGGGTAACTTCTTGCTCTTGCTGTGCAGTGCTCCAGAAATGGCGCAGCAGGCTCAAGGCCACAATACCGGCCAGGAAATAGAAGAAGCCCATCAGGTACATCATGCAGCCCTACTCGCCACTCGTGCCATACGGGAAGCGGCTGCCAGCGCAGGCATATATTGCGGCAGATGCCACTCAGCCAGGCCTCGAAGCGTTCCGGCGCGCGCAGTTGTGGGCGTATCCAGTAGGGCAGGGGTTGTGGCGGATGTGGGATGGGGAGCTTGCTCCGCTACCCACCGCGACCCCACTCCCGCCCCTACTGATCGCGAGCCTCTTCACGTGGGTATTCAAGCCGCGTCCCTTGCGCGAGGGGCAAAAGAATAGTAACGGTCGTGCCCGAATCGGGGATGCTGGTCAGAGTCAGCGTACCGCCGTGGGTTATGGCGATGCCGCGAGTGATAGAGAGGCCCAGGCCTGTGCCGCCTGCCTGCCGCGAGCGCGCTTTGTCCACCCGGTAGAAGCGTTCTCCCAGGTGTGGCAGATGCTCGGCGGCGATGCCGATGCCCGTATCGCGGACCTCCAGCAGCGCCTGCCCCTGCTTTATCGCCGTGCGAACCCTGATTTGACCTCCGGGGCGATTGTATTTGATGGCGTTATCGAGCAGCGCCAGCGCAGCCTGTTCGAGCTGCATGGGATCGCCTATCACCACTGCGGCATCATCGAGTTCCGTGACAATGCTGATCTTCGATTGATCGGCAAGCGCCTGTATGCGCCTCACCCCGGCCCGGGCAATGCCGGAGAGGTTCACCACCTCGTGTTCGCGGTGAGATGTGCTGTTATCCAGGCGCGCCAGCGTCAGCAGGTTGGTTGCCAGGTTCGACATATGATTTGTTTCGGCGACGATATCCTCCAATAACAGCGTGTCTTCCTCATCCATCTGGCCGTGGCTGCGCAACAGGACTTCGGCATCGGCGCGCAGCAGGGTCAGGGGCGTGCGCAATTCGTGCGCGGCATCGGCGATGAAACGCTGCTGGTTCGTCCACGCCAGGCGGGCCGGGGCCAGCGCGCGATTGGATAAAAATAGGCCGCCCACTCCCGCGCCGACCAGCGCTACACCGCCAAAGGCAAGCATGAGTCTCAGCAGCACAGAGAGCGCCTGCTCCTGCGGCTGGACAATCTCGCCGGCCACAATGACGCGCACATTCCCGCTGCCTGGATTCAACGACGAGACGTCGTTCCCCGGCACAAGCAGCGCGTAGCGATAGACTTGCCCATATGGACTTCCTGTATCCACGATATCGTCGGTCGAATGGCCGGTTTGCAGCGCCTCCTTCGCAAGATCATTGGAGAGGAACGCCGCCGGAAGCCCTGTACCATTCGAGATCAGATTGCCATGTTGATCGTAGCAGGCGATTATTTCGGGCATAAAAATTCCCCGGCCAGGGCCACCGAATTGACCTGTATTGTCATCTAATGGACAGGCAACGGATGAAGCTGGACCTGAAAGCATTTGATTCAGGTGATCTTGAGCATGCATCTGGGTATCGCCCTCGATGGGATTTAAAAGGAACTGCTGCGCGCTGATGTAAACGGCCACGCTAAACAGGATCAGCGCCGCGGCCAGCACACCACAATACCAGAGCGTCAGGTTAATTCTAAGCCCGCGAAATAAGATCGCTCCCGGTTCTCTTGAGAAAGGACTCCTGCCCCGGCGCAAGGGCCACAGCGACCGTTGCAACTCTGGCGACCCCTGAGCGAACCTGCTCCTTTGCATGCCATTGCTCCTTCGCGCCGTTTCAGGCATCGATCTTGTAGCCCACGCCCCGCACCGTCTTGATCAATGGGCGCGAGAAGCCCTGGTCGATCTTGTCGCGCAGGTAATGAATGTAGATGTCCACGACATTGGAAAGCGCATCGAGATCATAACGCCAGACGGCATCGGTAATCTGCGTGCGCGAAAGCACCTGCCCCGGATGGCGCATCAGGTATTCCAGCAGGGCGAACTCTTTAGCGGTTAACTCGATGACGCGCCCGCTGCGTCGCGCCTCATGCCTGACCAGGTCGAGCGTCAGGTCTGCCACCGTCAGTTGCAGCGTCTCGTCAAAACGGCGGTCCCGGCGACGCAACAGCGCGTTGACACGGGCCAGCAATTCCTCCATCGCGAACGGCTTCGTCAGATAGTCGTCGGCGCCCACATTGAGGCCCATCACACGATCCTCAACCGCCCCACGCGCCGTAAGCATCAGCACCGGCGTCATAATGTTTTCGGCGCGCATCTGGCGACAAATCTCGATGCCATCGATTTCTGGCAGCATCAGATCAAGAATAACCACATCATAGGTATCGCTCAGCGCGAGGTCAAGTCCGGTCTCACCATCGTGCGCCAGGTCGACAGTATGGCGTTCTTCCAACAGTACGCGGCGCAACAAATAGGCCAGGCGCTTCTCATCCTCAACAACAAGTATATGCATTCTCCGTCCCTCGTTTCATACCCTCATGCGGGAAATCGCCCTTTCCCTACTATACCGCATAGCAATTTCTGCTGCTATAAGAGGGCTAGCATCTAGACCCATCTTTATGTTCTAGCTTAGCATCGCTTTATTGATTTTTTATGAGAAGTGTATGAGAGAATTCTCATGAAACGCATGTAGCTGCATGAGAAATCCCTCATCTTCTTCCAATGTACGTCTCATCGACCCCTGCTACCCTGAACAGCAAGATGGTTCAGTCCACTATTCATGCTTTTTGAGAGGAAATAACTATGTTAGAAACATTGCAACTCTGCAAGGGAGAGATACAGGAAAACGCCGTTACCGTTCAGCCTCAATACCAGCGAGAACCGGCACAAAATCACCGCGTTCATCCTATAATTAATGGTCGCTTCGCTTTGTTTGGGCAGGTTCTGAGATTTGCCCTGGTTGGCGGGCTAAATACGCTGCTAGATTTGCTGATCTTGAATGGCCTGTTGTGGCTATTTCCTACGAGCAGCACCGCCATGCTGTTGGCTTACAGCGCCTTTGCCTTTAGCATAGGAGCCATCAACAGCTTTCTCTTCAACAAATATTGGACTTTCGGGCAAAGACAGAAGACGACGCGCAAGGAACTGCTGCGTTTCGCCGCGACGACCTCGTGCGGCATCGTATGGAGTAGTATCATCCTCTGGCTTGCCGGCAATCTGCTGCATTCCGTGCTGGTCAATGCCGTCTTGTGGGCCAATGCCTCAAAGGTGATTGCCATTGGTGGCACCGCGCTGATCTCCTACCTGGGAATGCGGCTGTGGGTCTTCGTGAGCAGGGGACACCTGGATCAAACACCATCCCGGTCACTTGCTACGGTCCCACTTGAAGATCGGATATTGCCGCTTATGCAAGGGAGAGATGTTTCCGGTGCATACCAGCAACTTGTGAACAAGAAAGAGGGCCGGCCTCTCGTTGGTCATAGCCTTTCTGCCGTCCTGCCTGCATATAACGAAGAGCAGGTCATCGCAAGTACTGTTTCAGATGTTGTCGCCGTCTTGACCGGCTGGTATATGGACTTTGAGGTGTTGGTTGTTAACGATGGGAGTACGGACCGCACAGGAGCAATTGCCGCCGCGATTGCCGGCACATATCCGCAGGTTCATCTCATCACCCATCCCGTCAACCAGGGCTATGGAGCTGCCCTCGCGAGCGGCTTCGCAGCGGCGACAAAGGATTTGACCTTTTTCATGGACGCCGACGGGCAATTTGACATACGCGACCTGCAACAATTTTTCCCCTACATCGACGAATATGAGGCCGTGATTGGTTATCGTATCGACCGCCAGGACTCGTGGATGCGCAAGATCAACGCCTGGGGCTGGAAGCTCCTGATCCTTGCAGTCCTGGGCGTGCGCGTTCGCGACGTAGATTGCTCCTTCAAACTCCTGCACACCGCATTCCTGCGCCAGCATCCATTGGAGACGCGCGGCGCCATGATCAATGCCGAACTGCTGTACAAGTTGACACGCGCGGGCGGCAGTTATCGCGAGATCGGCGTTTACCACCATCCACGCCTGGCCGGACGTGCCACGGGAGCAAAACCCGCCGTCATCCTGCGCGCGCTGCGTGACCTCTTCACATATGCCTGGAAATGGGGCGTAGGGGCCAGATTGGAACTCTCTCATGATACTCCAATAAAAAATCAATAAGCAGGCTCTATGCTTGCGTTCATGAAACGATATGCCTGGCGCAATCGCCAGAACATTCAATAACACGAGGAGAACACATGTATGGCTATAGTAGACACGACGGCTCAAGTACAAGCGGGTGAGTATACAGCGAGAAAGAAGGCCGCTGCTCCCTCATCTCTCTGGCAACGGCTGGCGCTGGTGGGGGTAATGCTCGTCTCGCTCTTCATGAATTTTTACCAGTTGGGGCAGAATGGCTTCGGCAACCTATATTATGCCGCCGGGGTGCGCAGTATGCTCGATAACCTGCACAATTTCTTCTTTGTCTCCTACGACCCCGGCGGCTTTGTCACCATCGACAAACCCCCGCTAGGCTTCTGGCTGCAGGTACTGAGCGCAAAAATCTTCGGTTTTACGCCTTTCAGCGTATTTTTGCCTCAGGCTCTGGCTGGCGTACTCTCGGTAGCTCTGCTGTATCACCTGGTGCGGCGTCACTTTGGCGTGGTGGCCGGTCTACTGGCTGCGCTGGCCCTGGCGCTCAGTCCGATCAGCGTCGTAACCAATCGCAATAACACGATTGATAGCACGCTGGCGCTAGTTCTGCTGTTAGGCGCTTGGGCGGTGCTGCGGGCCGCCGAAACCGGGAAGTTGCGCTGGCTGCTGCTGTGCGCCGTAGCGGTAGGAATAGGCTTCAATATCAAGATGCTGGAAGCCTACCTGGTCGTGCCCGCCTATGGCCTGCTCTACCTGCTCGCCGCGCCCAGGAGCATATGGAAGCGCGTGCTGCACCTGGCACTTGCAGGATTGCTGTTGCTCTCCATCTCGCTCTCATGGGCGCTGGCCGTCGATCTTACCCCGGCCTCGCAACGTCCCTATGTCGGCTCCAGCCAGAATAACTCAGAGATCAGCCTCGCGCTTGGCTACAATGGTATCAGCCGCCTGCTGGGACAATTCGGTATCGGCGGACGCACAAATGCGAATACGGGCGCATCCAATCAATCCAGCAACGCGAATGGAAATGGCGGCCCGCAGGGCAGCGGAGGCAGCAACGGCGTTTTTGATACGGGTACACCTGGCCCGCTGCGCCTCTTTACCGAACCGTTAGGAGAACAGATCGCCTGGCTGTTACCCCTGGCGATACTCGGCGCGCTCGCGGTTGCCTGGCAGCGACGACCGCACCCGCAAAGCGACCGCAAACAGCAATCCCTGATATTGTGGGGCATGTGGCTGCTTACTATGGGCGTCTTCTTCAGCATCGCCGGCTTCTTCCACCAGTACTACCTGGCTGAAATGGCTCCCGCGATTGCCACGCTCTCCGGCATTGGCATCGTCACTATGTGGCAGGATTACCAGCGCTCCGGTTGGAGAGGCTGGCTGCTGCCCCTGGCACTGATCGCGACGGCCGTCGTCCAGATCAACATCCTGAATAGCTACCCTACCTGGGGCCAGGCGCTCATACCTCTCATTGCTATCCTTTGTGTAGGAGGCGCGACCGTGCTATTCGTTCTCCGCCTGCTTCCGCGCTTCGATTTCGCTATCAGCAAGGCGCGCTATATGCTGCCCATATTGAGTCTTGCTATGTTAGGACTGATGATTACCCCTACCGTATGGGCGGCCATACCGGTGCTGGAAGACGTTTCCGTTCAGTTGCCCGTAGCAGGCCCAACACAGCAAGGAGGCCCTGGTGGCAACGGCACCGCAAACATCAATGCGGGCGTAGACACCGCGCTTATCAAATACCTGGAAGCGCACCAGGGGAACGCGAAGTACCTGGTAGCCGTACCCAGCTCAAACGCAGCCGATAGTATCATCCTGGCAACGAACAGGCCGGTCATGGCGCTGGGAGGCTTCAGCGGTAGCGACCCTATCCTGACGACCTCGCAGCTAACCGCGCTTGTAAAGAACGGAACAGTACGCTACTTCCTGCTCGACTCGTTCGGTGGAGGATCTGGTCCATCACAGCAGGCAATCGACCAGTTGCCCGGCCAGAACGGAGATTTTCCAGGACCCGGTGCCGGTGGGCCACGAGGATTGGGAGAAGCTGGTGGCGGACCTGGCCAGCAAAGTTCTCTCACCTCCTGGGTAATACAGAACTGCACGGCAGTGCCGTCAAGCGCCTGGCAATCCTCCTCGACCAATAGTGGGTCTGGCTCAGGTGGGACAATGCTGTACTACTGCTCAACCACAAAATGAACGCTTAACATAAGTCATCCCGTATATGAGGTACGGGAAAGAGGGCGAGGGCGGAAAAGCTGGAGGTGGAGGGCGACCACATATGAGCATCGAGAGGGCGACCACAAGGGTACGCCCTCCACCCTTGCCTGTGTCTCACATTCAGGATCACTCAAATTGGAAACCTCACATTTTTCTCCAATGAAGATTAAATCAACAGAGGCTATGCTCATACTGTGAGGAAAAGAGATTTTGTAAGGGCGTACCCTGGTGTCGCCCTCCAATCCAATGACACCCTTGTGATAACTCACCAATAATAAGGAGAGCAAACAATGGAAACAAATCCATACGAATATGAACAATCTGTTCCCTGGATACCACAGCAGAATCAAACTCTTGCAAACAAAGATCATACAGATATTAAGGAGCAAATTGCGTGGCCGCCTTCACCTGCGCAGTATCGCGAGCAGCAACAAAGAGTTAGCGCTCAACGGCCCCACAATGTACTGGCGCCTCGCGCGGATGCCAGGAGCGCGGGACAGCCCACTCTTGCAGGCGCCAGGAGGGCAGCAGGGCAGGCACCCAAAGAGCTGCGCATGACAAAGGCGCGCGCGTTGGAGCTGGTTCGCAAGTTCAAGCAGTCGCTGGTTGTAGCATCTATTATCAGCTTCGGTTCCATCAGTGGGCTCGTGGCCTATCACCAGATCGCTACTACCACCGCAACCAATAGTACGTCATCGACGACTTCTCAATCAACATCATCGTCAAGTTCGTCTTCTACCAACTCAAGCAGTTCGAATAGCAACTCGAGTAGCTCAAATAACAGTTCGAGTAGCTCGAATAGCTCCACGAGCAGTTCCGGCGGCTACTTTAACCAGAGCGGCAGTAATAATTTTGGTTCAAGTAGCTCATCGTCATCCGTAAGCGGAACCAGCGTTTCTTGAGGAAATAGTGATGCATGCAGGCCACAAACACGATACACTATGATATACTAGAGACGGTGGAAGTGCGGCCTGCCCAACTTATGGAGGTAAAATCATGGCAATATGGGAAGCAATTACCTGGAATGTGGCGCGGGCAGGCGGCTTTACCGCGTATATATTACTGACATTAGCAGTCGCAATAGGATTGGCGCTCTCGACACAGTTGCAGTCACCACGCTGGTGGCCGCGACTGATCAACAGCGAATTACATAACTTTCTGACGTTGCTCGGCACGATCTTTATCGCCGTGCATGTGCTGGCGGTCTGGATAGATCCGTTCACACGTTTCGGCTGGTACGAAGTATTCATTCCTTTTGCCAGCACGTATCGTACATTCTGGATGGCGCTCGGCATCGTCGCGTTATACCTTGGCATCGCTATCGGCATCAGCACCTGGCTGCGCCCGCATATAGGCTATACATGGTGGCGGCGACTGCACGTTCTGACGCTGGGTATTTATGCCCTCGCGACTATTCACGGCCTGGGTACGGGCAGCGATACGCAGGCACCCTGGGCGCTGGGCATCTATATCGCCAGTATTATACTGGTAGGGTCACTGTTCTGCCGGCGGCTATTGGATCCGGCAGGCAAACGCAAACAGCGCGAGCGCGCGCAAGCAGTCGCCAGCAGAACTGCTGCTCCTTATAATCATAGTGACTCTCGCGCACAACGAAACGTTGATGTTACTACACAGCGTATTAACAAGAGAGCATCAGAAGTTGTCCATATTAAATGAAGGAAAGAAGGAAGGAGGATATGCGTAATGGGGCCAAATGAACACCCATGGATGCGCTGGCATCCACACCAATGGAATGGTGGTGGATACGGCTGGTCGCCTGCCCCAGGCCCAGAATCATCAGCATTTTTATCGATGTTGAGCACCATATTCTGGATCGCCCTGCTTATCATCATGACGTGGGTCTTGCTGCGATTGATCTTGCCGTACGTGAAACCTCTTCTCGCAGACCTGCTGGCTTCACCGTCAGATGGCCTCTCTTCCTTAGATAAACTGCGCGAGCGCTACGCAGCTGGTGAGATCGACGCTGAGGCGTTCGCGCAGATGCGTGAGCGATTGGTAGCCTCTTACGAACCAAAGGATATTCGTCCTGCCGAAAATGCCCACTCACCTGTCTCCTGGAACGGCCATAAAGAGATTCTTTCTTCCCCTGTTCCGTATGAACAGGTTGAGATGATGGAGCAGAAACAGTATTTAAGAGACGCAGAGTAGAGAGGCTCACACTGCGGCCTTCGTTCCAATCTGCTCGTTAAAGAACGCCAGCACACGCTGCCATGCATCTTCGGCGGCGGCATGATTGTACCTGCTCCCCTGCTCATTGAAGAAGGAATGTTTAGCGCCTGGATAGAATTTTATATCGTGCGGGATGTTGTAAGCTTGCAAGGCTGCTTCTAGCTTATGCCCTTGCGCCGTGGTGAAATCGGCGGTGGGATAAGAGCCTACAACGGGACAAAGACGCGCCACGGCTTCCAGCGGGCGTGGATTCGAGGCGTAGAAAGGCGCGATGACCTTGAGACGGCTGTCCGTGCAGGCCCACGCGATGGCAAAGCCCCCTCCCATGCAGAACCCAATCGCGCCAAGACGGGTAGTATCGACACCGGGCTGCTCGCTGAGGAAGGTCAGCGCTGCTTTGAGGTCTACAATACCCTGGTGATTGAGTGAGTTGAAGAACATAGCGGTCATGAAGCTGAACATACATACGGCGCGATTGCGTCCCGCGAAGAGATCGACGGCAAGGGCGATATATCCCTCGTTGGCAAAGCGGCGTGTGATATCCCTGATATTCTCATTAAGACCATATGCCTCGTGTATTACGACAACGGCGGGAAACGATCCCTCGCCCTCTGGACGGGCCAGATAAGCGTCGATTTTCTTTGCGCCGGATGGAAATGTGACACCTTGTGCTGTTTGAGCCATTGGAAAATCCTCCTTCTCATTCATAATATTGCAGAGGTATACTCTTGTGGTCGCCTGCTAGCGCCTCTCATGTGCCTTTTAAGTATAACACCTTACGCCTCACTGATATGAAGATGCCAGCGCCAGCATCAATACGTTCTACTGCTCACGTGACTTTTTCCCCTGATTGCCGTTCTATTGGTTAATGATAGCGTGGGCATTGACACTGGCTACGATTGACCCCCTGTCTGCTACGTGCTATTATAACGCAACATGGTCGATTCCAGGTGCGAACTATCGCGCTTCTTTCGTCTCATTCTATTTACCTGGAAGGTGAAGACGAACAGGTGCCGGAGCAGCTTGTTATGTATGATGTGTATGGTGCATATAGTGGGGTACCGGGCGCTTTGTTGCGCCTGCGTGAGGCTGATATCGTCAGCGTGGCCGGGTTGACGGTCGCCTCGCTGGGGCAGGAATATTGCCGTATTGGCGCCGTCCACTCAATGAAACGCCAGGAGGCAAGAGTCTCCGGTATCGTTGATGTGCCCGACATCTCTCCTGAGCAAGCAGTATTACACACAAACGGTGTCACACCGATAAAACAGGCAGATACGCAAAACGCTCCAGGATGCTACATTGTCGGGGTCGAAGTGCGGGCTGACCACTCATGGATTGCCACCTGCACATGCGACCGGCAAGACTCCGCCTGTGTTCATGCTGCCGCACTGCTTTACCAGTGGATTTCTCATCCCGCAACCTTTCAATCAACAACAATACCTTCTGCGGCACACCTATCCTCCGCCAAAGATAGCGATGCCGTTCGAGCCCCGCATTCCCAGGAGGACCCACCTATGCCATCAACCGTCCAGGATTCCCAGGCGGAATCCGTTGGCCAGAATCCGCAAAAGGGGCGCGATATCACTCCCGCCGTCTCAATGCAGCGTAGCGCGGTCCACTTCAACGCCTCGACCTCCAGGATCACCGGGCATGCCGGCACTATTGCCGAAATGCTTGCATCATTAAGCCTCAGCGAACTGCGTGGTATCGCTCGTGAATATGATATAACAACGGTTGGCTTGAACAAGCTGCAGTTAGTTGAAGCAATCACGAATATGCTTCAGCAGGCTGAAGTGGTGCGACGTATAGCGGCAACCCTCGAAAAATCACAGCGTCAATTGTTAGCCGCCCTCACCCTCGCCGGTGGCACCATGAGCGATGAAGACCTGCGCGGCCTATGCGAACGATTCTCATTAGGAAGCCCCGGCCAGTTGCAAACGATGCTGCTCGCCCTCTCAAGTAAAGCATTTATCCTGCGCTCCAGCCTCAACGCCTCACTACAACAGCGTATGGGATTGAGTGGAGCATCGCTTGACCTGCATTGGCAGGTGCCGCTGGAAGTGCGGAGAGCCTTGCACGTAGCCGTTCCCGTCACCACTTTTGCAGTCGAATCCTCCGGCAATGGGAATAAAGATGCGCTCAATGTCCAATGGGCGGAACAGTATACCCTTCTAGCCGACCTTCTGTTAATAGCACGTGCTCTGGATGGCTATCTGGTTGAACGGGAAGAGCGGCGCGATTCCCGTAGAGGCCCGATTTATCGCGTCCCCAGTCCAGCGCCAGGAACAGCTAATCGGGTGGGGATTTCGTCGCCAATTCCTCGTAAAGACGGAGATCCAGGGGCCAGCGATGGGTCAATGTTAATTCCAGCGCCGGGCGATATGCCAGAACCCTCGCTGCTGGAATCATTGCAGGCCGCGACGATGAATAGATACTCGCTCGGATTTTTGCGCTTCGCGGTCCGATTGCTGAGAATGGCTGAGATCGTCTATCCGGGTGACACATCGACACCATGCCTGCGCGTATTGCCCAATGCCGCACAGTTGTTGCTTGGGCCGGGACGCGCCGACGTTTTACGAGAACTCTTCTCGCATTGGTTAAAGCAGACCAGTTATGCCGAGCTGTTGGATCTGAACGATGAGGGAGTGCGATTGTGTTGCCGCTGTACACCTTCAGGCCAACCGGCGCTGCGAGCGGGAGAACTGGAGGCCGAAAATAGTGAGGCCCGGCAAACCCTTACCGCATTGATAGCGCAGGCACCACGAGATCGCTGGATCAATTTTCCCTCCTTTGCGCGCTTCATCTACCGCTTAAATCCCTACTTCTTGCAGAGAAGACAGCGCCATTTTTCATCGCCTCACTGGTGGATGGAGCAGGAAGAGGGGCGACCCTTGCGCCCTGCGCAATTGCCGGAATGGTTGCGCGCGGAGGGACACTACCTCGCTCGCTTAATACAAGGCCCACTGCACTGGTGGGGTATCGCGGATATTGTGTTAGCACCCGACGACCGCCTGCTTGCTTTCCGGCTAGCTCCAACAGCGGGCGTTCTTTTGAATGGCATTCCTGAAACGAACAGCCTGCGGACGACGGTGAGCACGATAAATGGGGCCTTGACGGAGAATAGTTCCGGGGGCGGGATACATCTGGCCCCTACGATTACTGTATCTGAAGAGAGCAAGCTGCTGTTGCCTTCCATTCCTGAGAACTGGGAGGTCATTGAGCTGATTGAGCGCTTCACCGAAATCTGCGGTGTTCAGGCAGGTCAACTTTGCTATCGACTCTCCGCGGCATCATTGAGCGCGGCACTCAGCCGTGGACAATCGCCTGCTCCTTTACTAGAGTTGCTGCGCAATGCCGGGGCGCCTGCGTACGGTGAAAGTACCGCCATCAAGCAATGGCTTGCGCAACTTGAAAGCAGAATAGCGAACTACGGACGCATTCGCCTCTACAGCGATGCGACCCTGCTGGAAGTTGCCGATAGTGCCGTCCTGCGCGAACTTGCCGCCGTAACCTCCATCAACGATGCGATTGTGCGTCCGGCGCATCCAACGTTGATGATCATTAAAAAACAGGGCGCGGAAGGCCTCATCGACGAGCTTAAGCGACGTGGGCAGGCCCCACTCACACACGATGAGGCAGGGTGATATGGAGCAGAGCGACCTTTACCTCTTACAAAACGTGCCTCCCTATCACTTGCAGGCGTTAGTAAAGGCACACCGGTCCTTATTTCCACTCAAAGACCTGCATCTTGAATTCGCCGCCGAGCCGGCTTCCGCACAAGTCACTGAAATTGCGCAGCACCTCTTCGATCCTACAGTAATCCGCGACACCTTGCAAAGCCTGAGCGAGACAGAAGTAGTAATCCTAAAGGAACTGGTTTCATGTGGTGGCCGGGCCAACAGCCGCGATCTGGCCCTATACCTCACGATGGCCGGTCTACTCAATCCTCCTAAAAGTAAAAGAGATACGACTCCCCTATCAAAACCTGCTCCATCCGGCATGTCCACCAGCGCTCCAACGGGTGAACCTGGCATAGGTGGACGACATGCATCGCAAGGCGGGCCGCCTCAATATCCGGCTCCTCACCCACATGGCACTTTTGAGCAAGCGGTTCACCGCCTGCTGCTCCTGGGCCTGCTGTTCTGGGGAAAACAGACCAATTTTGTCGGGCGTGACTACGCCAGTGGCGTTTATGATGGAGTGCTGATTGTACCCCAGGCTGTGATGAAGGTCGCGAACGAAGAGTGGAAGATCGATGAGAAGGAAGAGACAGGTTCTTTATTCGAAGGGGTGGATTTGGGTGAAGGAGTGCAGGCTTTGCAGCGAACGCTCTATCTCTACTGGTCAATTGTGGCCGGAACGCGCGAAGGGCTGCCCTTAATCAACAATAAATTACTCTCGCGCTCGTCCTTGCGCCAGGTAGTGGAGCAGATGCACTCCGCCGGGATGACGCGATTGATAGAAAACGATGGTATACTGGAACTCCAGAGAGGCGACCATGAGCCTGATCAGCCGATTCTCTACCGCTCACCTACGATGCCGCTCATAGAGCGCATACGTACTGAATCCGATGTCCCCCACCTGTTGTTCACCAGGTTATTGCTCATGAGATTGGGGCTGCTCCACGAGCAACGCGGCGCATTGTATGCAACTCCCGCGGATGCTTTTTTTGCCCTGCCCCTGCTTGAACGGGCCCGGCGTTGCTATCGTCTGTGGCTCGAAAGCTCTTTCTGGAACGAACTCGTTTATTTACCGGATGTCGTCTTGCGCCCCGCCCCTGCTCCTCTTGAACCTACCCACGAAGAGGCCATACGCGCCAGACAGCTCGTTGTGCAGCGTGTCCTCCATGCACGGCCGGAAATATGGCATGACCTGGCTGTTTTTATTGCGCGTACCAAGCTCTATGTTCCTTACCTGCTCTTCCCGCGCCAGTATGGGTCGCGTGTCGATCGCTATTCGATTGGCAGCAATCCCTACGGGTGGGATTTTCGCCTGCGCCGCGGCTGGTTAACGCACCGTGAAGGCTGGCACCAGGTTGAGGGCGGATTTATTCGTTCCATCGTGACCGGGCCCCTGCGCTGGCTGGGACTGGTCGAAATAAACGATGAGAAGCATCCCGGCGCCTTCCGCCTGTCGCGCGATATCGAGCTGGTCACCGGCGATCATCCGGTAGAGATGAAAGAGCCGGAATGGGGGCGATTGATCGTGCAGCCAAATTTCGAACTGGTAGCGCTGGCGCCCGTTTCCGAGGCGCTGCTTGTCAACCTGGATCGTTTCGCCGAGCGCGTGCGCCTGGAGCGCATCGCGCAGTACCGCCTGACCAGGGCAAGCGTCACGCGGGCCATCCAGGCCGGCATGCAGGCCGCTGCCATCCAGGAGATACTGGAACAAGCAGCTGGGGACGATAGCAATATTCCCCAAAACGTGCGCTATTCGCTGCTCGAGTGGGAACGCCAGGCACGCCGCATCGAACTCTGGCGGGGCATGACGCTGCTGGAAGTCGAGGATGAAACCCTGCTGGATGCGCTCTATGCCGATGAGTCAATACGTTCTATACTGGGACGCCGCCTTGCTCCTCGCTTGGCGGAGGTAGCCACCAACCAGCTGGCAAACATCCAGGAGCTACTCTGGCAGCGCAACTACCTGCCCGCGCTCGTCTCCGCACCCATACATGAGAACCTTCTGGAGAGCGGGCGCCTGCCAACATTCGAACCGCAGTGGCGATTACAAAACGATGGCCTTTTACAACCCTGCCATCCCCTGGTTGACCTCTACCTCGCCGCCGAACTTGAGCGCTTTAGCGAGCCGGATGAAAGCACCGGATGGCGCAAACTGACGACAACGGCAATCGCGGCGGCTTGCAACTCCGGTCTTTCGTTAGAGAATCTTTTACGCTTCCTACAACACTACTGTGAGGGCGGCATCCCGGCCTCCTTCTTGATACGCCTCAGATTATGGGGCGGCGGCTATGCGGAACGCGACACGATACAGGTCGAACGCTCGCCCTTGCTCAGCCTTTCAGCCCAGGCCCTGCGCGATATCCAGGCAGATGAGGAGCTTGGACCCTTGCTAGGTACAGAGGTTTCCCAGGAAAATCGCCTGGTTCGTGTACCACCAGAGGCGCTGGAGCTGGTAATAGAACTGTTGAAAGAACGGGGATTTAAGGTAGAGTAAGATTATCTCTCGCGGCCAGGGCGATTCAAAAGTCGAGAGGAGATGCCAGTACCTCTGTAGGAGCAATGGCCACCCGCTGCCGGCCAGCGCTGCAATACCTGCTGATCGTGGTACTACCGTTGTGGATGACAATTTCCAGGTAACTGTCAAACATGATGGTGTCGGTGATGCCGGTGGAGTCGCTGGCGCGCTGCAAGACACGATTGCCCTCGTTGTCATAGAGGAAGCTGTCCGTTGCCGTCGTGCCACCGGGTGTTGTCCAGCTTGCCAGGCGTCCCTCGTTATCGTAGCTCATGCTGTAGTGGGGATCCCTGGCACATGAAAAAGATTGCTGACTACTATCATGTGCTGCCATTTTCCCTCGTTTAGGGCTTTTATATCCAGGACCTTTAAATCGCCCCGTCTCAAGGCAAAAACCTGACATCCACTCATAACTCGGGGTGCAGGGGTTTCACCCCTGCCGGGGTGCGGGGTGTCCCCGCTTGCTTCCCCTCCCGTCCTGACGGGCCGTAGGCCCGCTGCAAGAATTATGAGTGGATGGCAGAAAAACCTGTTGACAAATCACCTGATGTATGATATCTTACTGTTACGAAAGCAAGGCAATATTAGCGGGAGTGGCTCAGTGGTAGAGCATCTCCTTGCCAAGGAGAAAGTCGCGGGTTCGATCCCCGTCTCCCGCTCCCCATCATTCACTGGTTTTTCCGGCGACGTCGCCAAGTGGTAAGGCACGGCTCTGCAAAAGCTGCACCAGCGGTTCGAATCCGCTCGTCGCCTCCCATCAGACGTGATCTCGGAGTCACGTCTTTTTATTGAGTAGTGATGGTTTTCCCCATGCGACAGCAACATAGTTATTCCACAGAAGCGATCATCCTCAAGCGCATCGACTTAGGCGAAGCCGACCGTATCGTTACCCTCTTTACGCCGGGCAAGGGGAAATATCATGCCATCGCCAAGGGCACGCGCCGCCCCGTCAGCAAACTGGCCGGCCATCTTGAACTGCTCAGCCGCAGCCAGTTACAGGTGGCGCTTGGCCGCAATCTCGACATCGTAACCCAGGCCGAGGGACGCGAAAACTTTCTGCATTTACGATCCGACCTCTGGCATATGACCTGCGGCTTCTATCTCGCCGAACTGGTTGATCGCTTTGTCGAAGATTCGACGCCCCACCTCGATATCTATGCCTTGCTGCTTGAAACCTTACGCTACCTGGACGCGGACGCCATGGCTCTTGAGCAACAGCGCACCAATGGCACCGAACCTGCCGGGGACGAAGTCAAAGCAGACGAACACACTCGATTGCTACTGCGCTACTTTGAACTGCACCTGCTCTCGGCAATCGGCTATGAGCCTGCGCTACAGAACTGCGCTCACTGTGGAAACGAGCTGCTGCCGGAAGAGAACGGCTTCAAAGCCTCTCTGGGGGGCGTCCTGTGCCCGCAATGTTCGCGCTTCTGGGAGCGTCGTCTCTCATTGAATGCCCTCAAAGTGTTGCGTTTCCTGCAGCGCGGCAAGTGGATAGAGGCCTCACGCCTGTGCCTGGACGAGCAGTTGCAGATCGAGCTAGAGATGATGATGCACAGCCTCTTACGCTTTCACCTGGAGCGCGATCTGAAATCATGGAGCTTTTTGGAAATGTTGAGCGTGAAGAAGTAGGCACAGGACGCTCTAGTCAACAAGATAAGCTCATGGTACAATAGTCGCTATATCCGAGGCTTGCCTCGTTCTTAATTATTTTTATTTATCCTCGACGTGGAGGCGCACATGAGTGATATCACGACCTCTTCTGACTCTTCCGAAGCCAACGCTCGTGTTCCCAGGCGCATTTTGAGTGGCTATCCCGCTTACGTCTTCTGGGTGATGTTCAGCATCAACTTTCTGAACTATCTTGATCGTAATGTGCTAACCGGCGCGGCCAATGTGGTAGCAAAAGAACTGGGGTTTGGATTTGATGGTATTGGCTATATCGCATCGGCTTTTCTGATCGTCTATACACTTGGAACGGTACCCCTGGGCATCTGGGCCGATCGAGTCAAGCGCAGAAACGTGGTTGCCATCTGTGTGGCCGTATGGAGTGTAGCTACCGCCCTCACTGCGCTGGCAAACAGCTTTATCACGCTCTTCCTTTCGCGCATGATTCTGGGTATTGGTGAAGCGGGCTATTTCCCCGCCGGTACCGCGCTCATGAGCGACTATTTTCGACGCGCCACACGCTCGCGCGTCATGAGCTGGTGGAGTGTCGGCCAGTTGGTTGGTATCCTGGTCGGTTTTGTGGTTGGCGGCGAGGTAGCCGGTATCTTCCCCGGCAGCTGGCGCTTGGCATTCATCTTTACCGGCATTCCTGGCCTGATCCTGGCATTTCTGGCATGGAGGATACGCGAACCCCGCCGCAATCAGGCCGATCAGGAGGCTGTAGAACTGGAACCCCTTTCGTTTGGCAACGCGACTGAATTAGAAGAGCCACCACATACACTGCACATTACTTCGAGCATCTTTGCCCAGTTTAGAACCCTGCTAAGCATTAAAACACTGGTAGTCTTGATTGTAATGCAGATTTTCGCATTCTTCGTGTTAGGAGTAAACGTTGTCTTTTTGCCGACCTATTTGCAACAGAAAGACACCTTCGGCCTGACTTCGGGGCAGGCAGGTCTCTTCTCGGGGGCCGTGATCGTGTTCGCGGGCATGGCTGGCACGATTCTTGGTGGCTACCTGGCAGATGTCCTGAACCGGCACCACCCAGGAGCACGCGTGCTGGTGTGCGGCATCGGCTTCTTGTTGAGCGCCCCATCTTTTGCCGTAGCAGTTACTGTGCATGATCTCAGAATTTTTAGCATCTTCTTTATCCTTACCACGCTGTTGATCCTGTTTTACCAGGGCCCCAGCACGGCTGCCACGCAGGATGTCGTGCCATCGATCCTGCGAGCATCGGCAGTGGCCCTCACATTGCTCATTGCTCACCTGCTGGGCGACGCTTTTGCACCCTCGCTGGTAGGAACACTGGCGACCGTCTTTGACCCGACGCATGGACTGCATTTCAAGAACAGCGTAGGCGGGCAGGACTTGAGCCATGCCCTATTGATTACCTGTACACCTGCATTAGTAATTGCCGGCCTGGTTGGCATTTTCGGCGCTCGCTGGATGAAGGCGGATGTGGAGGCAGCGGAGCAGGCAGATCAAGAACTGAATAATGCAGGTTGAGATGCAACATTTGTGGAGTAGGTCGCATTGGGGATGTGTTTTTTCCTACTGCCCTTTATTGAAGAATATGTTATAATGCGGCCAGATTATTGTAAAGGCGGTTTCTTGCCATCACCTGGGTTTCTGCCTGGACATGCACTAAAGAGCGATGAAAAAATATGGTGAATAATTATCCATTTGACCCTAACAATCCGGCTTCCCTTAGCAATCCGGCCACTCCGCAAAGTGCTATGGGAGGCAATCCGCCGGAATATCCTTTGCCGCCCGTGGCTCCTCAGGCGCTCTCTGTTCCCAATTCCGCGCAATCTGCGCAACAGGTATCCTCCGGCGCAAAAAACAATGGGAACGTGGATAGCGGTGCGAAAATCAGTGAGGGAGGGCATCATCGTTTACCTGCAGGTACGGAGCTTTCGTTCGGACGATATCGCATTGAGAAACTGGTGGCCGCCGGGGGTATGGGCGCCGTCTACCGCGCAATAGATACGCGTTTTGATCGTCCATGCGCCGTCAAAGAGATGCTGGACGACTTCACGACGGATGAAGAACGGGGGAAAGCCGTTGAGTGGTTCAAACGCGAGGCAACATTCCTGCTCGATCTGAATCATCCCTGCATTCCTCGCGTACGTGACTTCTTTGCCGAGGGCGAGAGACATTACCTGGTCATGGATTTTATTGAGGGAAGAACACTTGCCGAGGTACTGGAAAAAGAGGGGAATGTCCCTGGCGTGAATGGAGCGCGCGGCGTTTCGGAAGCGCGCGCTCGCAGCTGGGGGCAGCAAGTATGCAGTGTCTTAACTTATCTCCACAATCAGAAGCCACCGGTAATTTTTCGTGATCTGAAGCCTTCCAATATCATGGTGACCAACCAGGACGAGATCAAGCTGATTGACTTCGGCATTGCCCGCACGGTGCAATCACAGCGCCAATCGACGATTATTATGACGATTGGTTACGCTCCCCCCGAACAACTTCACGGCATGCCTGAACCGCGCAGCGATATCTACGCGCTGGGCGCAACCCTGCATAAAGTGCTGACGCGCCATGACGCGGCCAATAATAAACCGAGCATCTTCTCATTCCCGCCCGTTCGCCTGCTGCGACCAGATATTTCGCCCGCTTTCGAGCAAATTTTGATGAAGGCGCTGGCCCCCAATCTAGAGCAGCGTTGGACCAGTGCCGCCGAGATGGGGCAGGCCATTATCAAACTGCCGCCAATCAGGGTGAACCCGCCGGTAGTAGCGCCAGTACCCACAGTGCCTGGCGGAGATCGCAATACCCCATCAAGACCCGCTGTGAGCAGCAATGGATTAACCGGCCCGGCGGGAGCTTTGATCCGGTTAGCGCAGGATCACATCCGGGCCGGTCGCATCGATCCGGCATATGCGGTCACCGGCCAGGCTTACGCGCTTGAGCCGAATAATGCCCTGGTGCATAAACTCTATGGGCAGGTCTTTGCGCGCCGGAACCAGCCTGAGCAGGCGATGCAGGCGTACAATCGTTCCTTGCAGTTCAATAATACCGACCCGGAGACGCACAAACTCGTAGGCGATGTCTATCTCTATCTCAGAAGGCAACCGGCTCAAGCCATTCCCGCCTACACCGAGTCGCTGCGTTTGAACGTCAACGACCTCGAGGCACACATGCGGCTGGCAAAGTGTTTCGAGGAGACTGTGCAACTGGAACCGGCGCTGCGCGAATACCAGGAAGCGGCCCGCCTCGACCCCAAACAACCAGGCATTCACTATACGATTGGCCAGCTTGCCTGGCGCCTGAATCAACTGCCATTGGCAGAACGTGCTTTCGTTCAGGTCCTCACGATCAATCCCGCCGATCACCAGACGCGGTTTTTATTAAGCCAGGTCTACGAACGTGAAAACAAGCTCGAAGAGGCCTTCGAACAATGTAAATTTGTAGTCGATGCCATGCCGGCGAATACGGCGGCTCAGGCTATGCTGCAAAGATTGCGTATTCAATTGAGGCGTTAAGGCGGGGCAGGACAAAATACATACTTTCGCGGAGCTGAGTGGGACGATGAGAAACAATACGACAACACATCAATGTAGACCGCATATAAGGAGAGAAAAACATTTGAGCGCGCATCGCTTCGTAGCTGGGATGCGCAGGAGTACCGGGTTGCTTGTACTCTGTATATGGAGCGGGTTGCTCATTGCCCTACAACTCCTGATTCCCTCGCTTGCGTTCGCCTCTACAAGCAGGATTGCGACCGGCCCTGCCTTATTCTCCCAACAAGAAGTCCTGGAACTGGCAGGCGTTTCAGTAGTGCGCCTGGTCGTCACCTACCAGGTATCTGGAAGCTCTTCAAAAACATCGACCGTGCTTTGTAGCGGGTTAGGCGTGATTGTGGGCAGCTGGTCTCCCAGCAGCCCGACCGATAAAAATACCTGGGTGTTAACCGATAGCTTCCTGGTTAATACTGCCGGCACAAGTTGTAAGGGCTCATCAGGCGAGTTGACCGCCATTGAGGTGCTGGCCAATGCTACCTACACCGCTCAATCCTCGTCACTCGTCTCCATTGGCCGGCTCACCTGCCAGCAAGCTCTCTGTCGTGACGCGTCTAGTGGAACCTCTGAAACGGTAGACGACCCGGCAAGCGCCGGTGGAGGTCTGCTCTTTTCTTTTCATAGCGATGCGCAGCACCTGCAACCATTTCTCACCATTGCTTCTCCTGATTCGAGTGCCACCGGCACCCCAGTGGGCATCGAACTGGCAGACGGAAACACTTCCTCGGCATCCTGGCCCACTTCATCTTTTGTAACGGCCCCGAACACGCTGACACGGTACCTGGTTCCCGATGCGATCACCTCCCTGCCGGGCAGTTCGCCCGGCAATGTCTCTTCCACCGCGACCCTAACCGGCACTCCCCCGCTCCAGGCTACTCCAGCCCCACCTCTGAACTATGAGCCGGGAATGCCCCTTGTGGCTTCGGATGGAACATTGACCGGGATATATGTGAACGAGAACACCTCCATCAACGCAACCCAGATCAACGTTTTGCTGAGCCAGGAGCCAGAATTTTCACCCGCGGCCCAGGGCCAACATAAGAACCCCTTAGAGGCGAACTGGCAGAAAGCTATTCAGGCTTATTATACTCAAGACTATCTGGGGGCGCATACGGCGCTCACTGCCATAGCCAATGCTAACCCTGATTTTAAGGCCGCCGCGCATTTTGATCAGCAGTTTGTGGATCCAGAGCTTCAAAGGAACAGCCATTCTACCTCCACTCCCGGCGTCGGAAATAGCGGCAACGGCACAATTTTAGGCTTCCCTGCCCAGCAAGTCATACTGGTAGCAATCATTGCCGTGGTGATCTTACTCGCACTTTTATTAATTGTGGTTAGCCTGACGTTCGGGCAGGCGCGAGCGCGGCGCAAGCAAGAATTGGCCCAATTCGAGGCAGATCAGGCCGAGGCGCAGCGCCTGGCCGAGATAGAGGCGCAGCGCCAGCAGGCCAAGATTACGGCGCGGCTGCAATCCCCTTTCAGCACCGTTCGTTGCCCGAACTGCGGTGTACAGGTCACCGCCGGTGATTCCGCATGCCCAAACTGCCATTACCTGCTCTCGGCCTCGGATTCTGGATTACACCTGCGCGCTGTACCACCTCCTCCGGTAGAGCCACCTCCCCAGATGAGTCCGGCGCAGGCTTATTCCGGCACACCCTCCTCGCCTTCTGTCAGTGAAATTAGCGAGATGCCGACGCTGCAATTCCCGCCCAGCAATGGAAACGCGAACGATGCCGAGAAGACGCAGCCTTATGATATCCAACAGTTGCAAGGTATGAATCTGAGCCTGGCAGTGGGGGCGCGCACCGATCGCGGTATTAAGCGCAAGCACAAACCCAATGAAGATAACTACTTCGCGCTACAGGCGCCAAGACCCACACAAACTCAGCCGCAGGAGTTCGGATTATTTGTGGTGGCCGATGGCATGGGCGGGCACGCGAATGGACAGGACGCCAGTCGCCTGGCTATTCAGACTATCATTGATTTTATGCTGCCGAAACTGGCCAGCAATGAGCCGATGAGCGAGGACGATTTTAAAAACCTGCTCAACGAGGGGGTGCAGCGCGCAAATCAGGCCGTTCACCAGCGCAATATGGAAGAACGGGCCGATATGGGAACGACGATGACAGCCGCCTTAATCGTGGGGGCAGTTGCTTATGTTGCCAATGTGGGGGATAGCCGTACCTACCTGTATCGCGAGCCTGAAGGACTGATCAAGATCACGCACGATCATTCAGTGGTTGCCAGCCTGGTTGACGCGGGTATTATTAAACCCGATGATATCTACACGCATCCCAAACGCAACCAGATTTATCGCAGCCTGGGCGAGAAGCCGTATGTGGAAGTTGATACGTTCAAGGTGCCACTCCAGGTAGGCGATAAATTGCTGCTGTGTTCTGATGGCCTGTGGGATATGGTGCGCGATCCTGAGATACAACGGCTGATGAGTGCTCCTGCGCCCGACCCCAATAAGACCGGGAAGGAGCTGGTGCAGGCGGCGCTGGATGGTGGCGGTGAGGACAATGTAAGCGTGATTGTGGTATACATCAATGAAATGAGCAGCCAGCCCACCATATCAAACGTCCAGTTGATCGCCAAGCCCGAGAACGTTACCCTACCAGAATTGCCTCTACCAGGAGTGTAGGGATGGGTGATGGAGTTTGACAAAACACACCAACAAGGCCGATGATGAATTTTCACCAACGAGTCCCGCAACGGGCGCTGGGCGCGATCCATCGGCCCCTACTGGTCGATGCTTCTCTCCTGTGCTATAATCAAGACAGCAAATCTTGCCTTTATTCAACCATGTACAGAACAAAGGCAGTTATTTGGAGGGAAGGCACTTGGTTACGACTGTTAACCTCAATTATCTATACGCGGGCATCCTGTTTGCCGCCGGTTTTATCTTCGTCATGCTGACGACCACTGTGGCAAACATCATTGCCCCTCATAGTAGAACCAAAGAGAAACTACAGACCTATGAATCCGGTGAGACCCCAATAGGTTCCGCCTGGGTCCAATACCCGCTGGGGTTCTACATCTTCGCCCTACTCTTCGTCGCTTTTGATGTAGATATTGTCTTTATTATCGCCTGGGCGGTCATCTTTAAGCAGTTAAGCGTTTTTGGCTTCTTTGAAATTCTCTTTTTCATTGTTGTGCTTGCGATTGGTCTGGCTTATGCGTGGCGCAAGGGAGTTGTACGATGGATATAGTACCACGCCCAAGAAGTCTCACTACCTCTACCAGCGGGTATCGCGACCAGAACGCAGCGCTCGCCCGGGACCTCGCCCCAATAGCGCAAATAACCGGAAAACCGGTCAACCCCAAGACGCTGAAAGGCGATTACCTCAGCCTGGATGTTGATCGCAGTAACCTGGTGGCTGTATGCCGTTTCCTACGCGATCAGCTTGGTTTTGATATGCTGAGCTGTATTTCGGGCGTCGATATGATAGATCACCTGGAAACCGTCTACCACGTGCGCTCGCTTACCCGAGGGCAACTGCTCCAGCTCAAAGTGCGCGTAGATAGCGATAAGCCGGAAGTAGATAGCCTTGTCTCGGTCTGGCCAACGGCGAATTGGCTCGAGCGCGAAACGTTCGATATGTTCGGTATTCACTTCACAGGCCATCCCGATCTGAGGCGTATGCTGCTGGATGATGATTTTGAGGGCTATCCCCTGCTCAAAAGCTTCCACCAGGTGCCATTAACCGTCAAGCCGCGTGCGACCACGCAGGTTGACCCGAATGTAGCCGTTGCCGGGCCGTACCAGCAGAAGGGCGTGGAACATGTGGTGCAGAAGAAGCTCGGTCAGGGCCTGGAAGAACGCCTGCATCCGGGTACGCCGACCTTTGGGCATGCTTTCCACGGAGCAGCGGAAGAAGCAAATCAGGAAAACGTGACTGCGGCAGTCTTACCGGGCCAGACACCGCCCGGTAAGACTGCGCCGGGGAGTTGAGCAGGTACTATGCCAAAGGCAAGAAAACGAACAGGTAAATCGCAGGCCACAGCTCGCAGGGCTGATGAATCGGCAGTGGGCACGATGAATCGGCCCCTACAGAAGCCTTCGACTTCTAAAGCGCAAGCACGGGCAGGCAACGCGACAGCCCCCTCGCAAGAGACTGTAAGCGCACAACAGGTATATCGTCCATTCATTTCACCGGTTGTGCGGGGCCCGCAGAGCTTGATTATGCCGGGTATGGTAGCTCTGGGCTGCTGGTTGATGGCTTTCACCCTGTTCTTTCTCTCGACCGACCCGAATCGCAACCTGTTCGGTGGTATGGCCGTGCTGATGGCCCTGATGTGGACGTACAGTTTTGGCACGCGTATGCGCAAATTACTCTCGCTGCAACGAAAATCATAACATGAGCTTAGTCAGGGCGTACCCTCGTGGTCGCCCTCCAATAGACCTTATAGTAAGGGCATACCCTCGTGGTCGCCCTCAAACTCACTTAGAGGAAATCTATGGCAACAAATCAACGTACAAGCGCAAATCCACACGTCGCAGAAGCGCCCGAGGAAATTAAATCTCAGGAAATGCTGCTCAATATGGGTCCCCAGCACCCCAGCACACATGGCGTTTTGCGCCTGGTGCTGATGCTGGAAGGCGAAACGATTGTGGATTGTACGCCGGTGATTGGCTACTTGCATCGCGGCATCGAGAAAATCCTGGAAAATCGACCGATTATGGGCGGCATCCGCTACATGGATAACGCGGACTACCTTTCTCCCATGCTCAACGAAATCGCTTACGCGGGGGCGGTCGAGCAGGAGATGGGCATTGAACCGCCGCGGCGCGCGCAATATATCCGCCTGCTGGTCGGGGAAATGCAGCGTATGGCGAGCCACCTGGTAGCCGTTGGCACCTATCTCCTTGACCTGGGCGCGTACACCCCTGTATTGTGGGCATTCCGCGACCGTGAGGGAATTCTTTCACTCTTTGAGGCGCTGGGCGGCAGTCGCTTCAACGTCAATTATATACGCGTCGGGGGTGTCCTGCATGACTTTCCCAAGGGGTGGCTTAGTGAATGCCAGGCCCTGCTGGACCGCATTGAGAAGAACATGGGTGAGATGGAGGGATTGATCACCGGCAATGAAATCTTCGAAGCCCGCACGCAGGGCGTCGGTTACATTGATCCCCAGCAGGCCATCGCCTATGGATTGACCGGCCCAATGTTGCGCGCTACTGGTGTCAACTGGGATTTGCGCGTCAACCGCCCATATATGGCCTATCGCGAAGTGCCCGTGAAAGTTCAGGTCCGCCAGGAGGGTGACTGCTTTGCGCGTTACAAGGTGCGTATCCAGGAAATCTATGAAAGCATTCGCCTCTGTCGTATCGCAATTGATCAGATGCCCGGTGGGCCAATCGGCACGCGCACTCCCATCGCGCTGCGTCCTCCTCGTGGTGAAACCTATTTTGCCATTGAGAGCAGCAAAGGCGAACTCGGCATCTACTTTATCAGCGACGGCAGTGAATACCCCTGGCGTGGGAAGATACGCGGCCCGTCCTTTGTTAATCTACAAATCCTGCCCGAAATACTGCGCGGCCACAAAATGAGTGATGCGGTAGCTATCATCGGCAGCTTCGATCTTGTGCTGGGCGAGGTTGATAGATAGCATTTTTTGGAGTTATCTTTATGTATGTACTAAGTTCTACAAGTCCTGGTCTGGGAACGCAACTGTTCAACGGCATTTTCTCCTGGCAGTTTTTGCAGTTTGTCGTTGCATTCCTCTCCTTTTTCGGCTTCGTGCTGACAAGCGCGGTGATCCTGATCCTGGCCGAGCGCAAGATTATGGGCTGGATGCAGGATCGCGTTGGCCCAATTCACACAGGTCCTTGGGGACTGTTACAGACTGTGGCCGATGTCGGCAAACTGTTGATGAAAGAGGACATTCATGCCTCTTTGACCGATAAATCGATTTTCTTGCTCGCCCCATCCGTCTTTCTCGCGCCCGTCATCGCGGCTTTTGCCGTCATACCTTTTTCGCCATATGTAGGTCTACCTGGAACGGCGCTGGCTACTGGTATTGTCTATTACGTAGCAATGAGTTCTATTGACGTGGTAGGCGTTGTCATGGCCGGTTGGAGTTCCAATAACAAATATGCTTTGATCGGTGGCCTGCGTTCCGCCGCCCAGATGATTTCATATGAGTTACCGCTCGTTCTTTCCCTGATCGGCGTCGTGATGCTCACCAGCGTTCTGGCCGGCACGCTCGGCTACCCTGGCAGTCAGAACATAGGCACCATCTCCATCCGGGAGATCATCAATTTCCAGAATGCCGCCGCCTGGCCGGGCAAGGGCATCGGTTTCTTCGATTTCATCTTCGAGGGATTTACGCCCTGGGCCTGGTTCTTCCTCGTACAGCCCTTGATGATCATCATCTACTACACCTGCGGTCTCGCCGAGACGAATCGCTCACCCTTCGATCTTCCAGAAGCGGAATCGGAACTGGTTGCCGGCTACCTGACCGAATATAGCGGCATGCGCTGGGCCTTGTTCTACCTGGGTGAATACGGCAACATGACCATTGTTTCGGCGATTGCGACAACTTTGTTCCTTGGTGGCTGGTCCGGCCCCGGTGTTGCCTACCTGACCGGGCTTAATTCACCTGGCTGGGGTCTGCTCGGCAACCTGCTGGGTATTGCTTACTTTATTCTCAAAGTCTACCTGCTGTGCGCCGTGTTCATCTGGGTGCGTAGCACACTGCCGCGCTTGCGTGCCGACCAACTGATGCAGTTCGCGTGGTTGATCCTCATTCCCACCACGCTCGGCAATATCGTGTTGACCGCGGCGATCTTCCTCATTCTCAACGCTCTGGGCGCATCGAATATCATCTTCCTGGTCGTCCTGGGCGTGATCAACTGGCTGCTGGTGTTTGGCTTCATCCAGGTGGTCAGGCGCGCAACTGTCGCCACGACACGTAGAGCGCAGGCACCTGCTATTCGCGCGCAGCGGTTGGCAGGCGCCGCTATGCAATTGCCAGAGCGAGCTACGGTTTCCAGCGGTCGAGGTCAGTAAATTCATTCAGGAAACAGAGAGGCCAGGCGAAGATGTTCGCCTGGCCTCTCTGTTTCCTGAAGTATCCTATATCCCCCTTAATTTCAATACGACCAGCGCAAGGAAAATGCTCAGGAGCGAACCGGCCACTACCTGCGCTACCGTGTGACGGCGCAGGACGACGCGCGACCAGCTCACCAGTACCAGCAGCAAGAACAAGGGCAGCAGGGCCAGGCCATAGAGAACGGTCAGCATTGTAGCAGCTCCTGCCATGGTTGAGGCATGAATACTGATCTTCCACCAGAGAGTGGTTACCATCAGAATCACAGCGCTGATGGTTGTCAGAATCAAGGCCGTCTGCAAATCTCTTGGCCCATGCAGCAGCGATAGAACGAGTAATCCAATACTGGTAGAAATGATGCCGAACAGAAAAGGCCCGGCGCGCTCTGAGCGACGACTCACGTCAAAATCCGAAAGCTTGCCGGTACGTACGCCGATCACGACGTAGATCAGAGGGCCGACGCTGAGAAAAAAGAGCGTGATCAATGCGTAGATGAGGGCTGCCAGTTGATTGCGGGCATGGTAGAAAGCCACCAGCAATACGAATGGCAGCGAAACCGAGACGGGGGTCAGGACCGTCGAGACAATGCGGGCAAAACGTACATGCCGTGGTTTCACTACAGGAGCTTGGGTGACGATATCTTCATTGTTCTGTTGCAGTGCTGATAGCTGTGAGCTTCCTTGATTCGTCATAGCACTCCTTCTCGTTTGAGATCGACCTGTTGAGCAATGATTCTATGACCCATGATCTTACTAGCAACATCGCTAAATGCCGCGGCGTCTCCACTGCATAGTACCTCAAGCCCCTCAAAGCCTCGCGGGCAAGCAGGATTCTGGATTCTCGCGCGCATCAGCCCTTCCGCATCCAGTACCGTGTGTGTACGACGCGCAATAGCTGTTCCACTATCGATAATCTGCACGGAGGATCCAACAACACGCTCGATTGCACTACGTAAAGCAGGAAAATGGGTGCAGCCGAGCACAATTACGTCAACATCTTGTTTCAGCAATGGCTGCAACGCCTGCCGAAGCGTGGCTTCCACAACAGGACCATCGAGTTCACCGCGTTCCACCAGTGTCACCAGTTCTGGACAGCCAACCGCATAGGCCTGAATGCCTCCCGCGAACTCATCAATCAGCTGGCGGAGATAGAGGGCTTTAGCCGCCTGGTTGGTCGCAGCGATGCCAATGCGGCCTTTTTTGGTAGCGCGTGCGGCAGGTTTTACCGCCGGCACGACTCCGATAAAAGGCGTTGATGGGAAAGTGGCGCGCAGGGTGGCAATGGCTGCCTGAGTGGCAGTGTTACAGGCAACAATAATCAACTTTACCCCACGCTCAATGAGAAAACGGCTGATCTGAATAGATAGGCCGGTGATATCTGCATCACTGCGCATCCCATAGGGGCAATGCGCGGTATCACCAAAGTAGATGTATTGTTCATCTGGAAGCTCTTGCAAGAGGGCCGCGAGAATCGTTAACCCTCCCGCCCCCGAATCAAAAACCCCTATTGGGGCCACTGCTTTGCCTGACAATGTTGACCTTTCATCATCGAGATTGATTTGACTACGTTCCGCATCGCGAGCAGGATGTGTTTCGTGCGTAGATACGACATCCTGTGTATTCCAATCATCCATATGCACCTGAAGCGGGTTTACAGCTTATTGCATTTACACTTGACATGTTCGGGTTTGGCTACTATCTTCTCCCCGCGCCGAAGCGCCAGGAACCGGACTTTTTCCCGGCTTTCCGATGGGGATTGAAATTATATTGTCACAGTACGAAACTCGCGCTGCTCGCCAAATACATGGCGCATAGCGTCACTAATTTCTCCCAGCGTAGCATATGCCTCCACAGCAGCGATAATCAAGGGCATCAGATTTTCCGATCCCCTGGCGGCGCGTTCAAGAGCGGTCAAGGCCTGCTGCACGCGCTCGTTGTCGCGTCGCCGGCGCAAAGCCGCCAGTCGCGCGGCCTGCTGCCTGCCGATCTCAGGATCGACGCGCAGCAGCGTTGGGCGCTCCTCGTTTTCTATGGTGAAACGATTGACGCCAACCACAATCGCTTTTTGCTCTTCCAATGCGCGCTGGTATTCGTAGGCGGACTGTTCGATCTCAGCCTGCATGAAGCCTTTCTCAATAGCATGCACGCTGCCACCGAGTGCATCGATCTGCCGGATATACTGCCAGGCCTGCTCCTCAATCTTGTCTGTCAGGTACTCGATATAATATGAGCCGGCCAGGGGATCTACCACGTCGGCAACGCCGCTTTCATAGGCGAGAATTTGTTGTGTGCGCAGGGCAACACGCACCGACTCTTCCGTTGGCAGCGACAGGGCCTCATCCTTAGAATTCGTGTGCAGCGATTGCGTGCCGCCGAGTACCGCGGCGAGGGCCTGGTATGCCGTGCGCACGATGTTGTTATCGGGTTGCTGCGCCGTCAGCGTCGAACCGGCGGTCTGGGTATGGAAGCGCAGCATCATAGAGCGCGGGTCCTGAGCATGGAAGCGATCGCGCATAATATGCGCCCACATGCGGCGCGCGGCGCGAAACTTGGCTACCTCTTCAAGCAGGTTATTATGGCTATTGAAGAAAAAAGAGAGCCGGCCCGCGAAGGCGTCTACATCGAGTCCCGCATCCAGGGCTGCCCGCACGTAGCTGATAGCATTGGAAAGGGTAAACGCCACTTCCTGCACAGCGGTCGAGCCTGCCTCGCGCACATGATAGCCACTGATACTGATGGGATTCCAGCGCGGCAGATTCTCAGCGCAGTACCTGAACATATCGGTGATGATGCGCATCGAATGCTGCGGGGGATAGATGTAGGTGCCGCGGGCAATATATTCTTTCAACACATCATTTTGCACCGTGCCGGAGAGCTTGCGCACATCCACGCCCTGCTTTTTGGCGACGGCAATGTAGAGCGCGAGCAGGATACTGGCCGTGGCATTAATAGTCATGGATGTGCTAATACGCTCAAGCGGTAAGCCGTTGAGCAGGGTCTCCATATCTTCCAGGCTGGAGATGGAAACGCCCACCTTGCCAACTTCTCCTTCAGCGAGGGGATTGTCGGCATCATAGCCCATCTGAGTGGGAAGATCGAAGGCGACGGAAAGGCCAGTCGTACCCTGTGAAAGCAGGAAGTGGTAGCGTTTATTGGATTCTTCGGCTGTTCCGAAACCGGCGTACTGGCGCATTGTCCACAGGCGGGAGCGATACATGCCTGGATGGATGCCGCGGGTAAAGGGAAATTCGCCGGGGTAGCCCAATTTATCGTGTGCGTCGAAGCCTCGCAGATCTTCCCCGGTGGGCAGGTCGGGTATTTCGATGCCTGAACTGGTGACAAAGCTGTCCTGTCGTTCAGTGGTTTTTTCTTTGGCTTTGCGGGCGGTGGTCTCGCGCCACTCCTGGATGTTTTTGCTCTGATATGGTTCCATGCATAACTCCTCACTATATCCCACAGAAATTATAGCATATTGAGGAGAAAGTGAAGAACGCTATGACTTTTTTGGCCCTCCATGTCAAAGCAACTGCTCCGGGTCAATACCGAGCGCCCGCAGCCTCTCGAGAATTACTCTGTTCTGTTTTAGTGGTGGTTCTGATCCAGGTTCAAGAGTATTTGCTTCGCCTCCTCAGCACTCTGAGCATCTACCAGTTTAAAGAAGAGGAGTTGCAAGGCTTGCGCATCTGCGATCTTCTCAACCTTCTCTTTCGCAAACGAGGCCATCTCTGGGAATTTCTTCTGAATATAACCCAGGAGCATATCCTGTCTCCCTCGAGTGATGCCTTCCTCGCGACCCTCCTCGCGACCCTCCTCGCGACCCTCCTCGCGGCCTTCCTGGCGGCCCTCCTCACGACCCTCCGCAAAGTACTCCTGTGCAATCTCTTTGTAGACCCACGACTCCCGTAAAATGTCCTGGAACATCTGAAACCTCCTCTTGAACCAGTCGCTTTCGTCCGTGCCTTCTTTGAAGACCAGCCCACCTAGCAAGCGGGTGAGCGCCAGCAGGTCGTATTCTTCCGCCTGGGCCAGTTGCTCAATCGTCTGCTCGATCACTGCTGGCTGCTTGCCTCCTTCGCTTAAAATGACGAGCGGTAGTAAACCTGACCTGCTTCGATGTAAAAAGAACTCGGCCGGTATCTGCCATAATTGTACCACACGAAAGTAAAAACGATATGCTTCGCTTCCATCGGGATGCCTGTGAATATAGGGGGATTGCACTACTTCCCCGACTCTGCGCAGGTAAATCACATACGGATAGACTTCCCAATGCTCGTGTTCGCGAGAAGCCGATATACTATATTCGGTCAGGCGCCGTCCCATCTCTGGATCGCGATACGATTGAAACTCGATCAGCAGCAAGCCCGGCTCTCCATAGGCCTCGATTTCGATGAGAGCATCCACGAAGAGCGGCTGGTTCTGTAATTCGACATTTAAGGTGCGTACGAAACTGGCTTCCGCCATCAACCAATCGGTGAAATGCTGCGCATAGATTTTCACCATACGCTTTAGAATACTATCCCATAGGCCTGCCACTTCAAACAAGACCTCCTCTTGTTTCTTTCTGCCAACACTATAGCAGAGCGAAAACGGCCTGTCGAGGGTATTACGACTGATGGGCTAAGAGACATTAGTCCGTACCGCATGATGCCCAGCCGGTGGTTCTTTCCTGTGCTAAAATAAAGAGGCCTCGATATGTTGCCAGAATGAGATTGACCAGCTTGCATCACTAGAAATCAAGGGAGAAATAGCTTCATGAATGCTCTATCCAGACCTGACCTGAGTGATATTTTTGCCTACATCGACGCCCATTCTGAGGCATTTTTGGCGCGATTGATCGATTATTTACGCCGTCCGAGTATTAGCGCATATGGTGAGGGAATTGCTGAGGTCGCGGAATATATTGCCGGGGTGATGCGCCAGATGGGGCTGGCGGTACGCATCCTGCCGACGACTGGCTGGCCGATAGTGTTTGGCGAGTATCACCTGCGCCCGGATGCTCCAACAGTGCTGCTTTATGGGCATTACGATGTCCAGCCACCTGATCCGCTTGAGGAATGGATTTCGCCGCCCTTTGAGCCGGCTATTCGCGATGGTCGTCTCTATGCGCGTGGCGTTGGCGATAACAAGGGCCAGCACTTTGCGCAACTCATGGCGCTGGAAAGTCTTATGGTCTGCCATGGCACACTGCCCTGTAATGTCAAGGTACTGCTCGAAGGTGAGGAAGAGGTGGGCAGTCCGCATATGCCGGAGTTTGTGCGCAAACATCGAGATGCATTACAGGCCGATTTGATGATTGTCAGCGATGGGCCGGTACATGAAGATGGGCAATCTACGATCAGCTTTGGTGTGCGGGGGGTGCTAGATATAGAATTGCGGGCTCGCGGGGCCAATCGCGACCTGCATTCCGGTCATTGGGGTGGAATAGCGCCCGATCCCCTCTGGACGCTGGTTCACCTGCTGGCCTCGATGAAAAATGAGCGCGGCGAGATCACCATCGATGGTTTCTATGATCATGTGCAGCCTTTGACCGAATTGGAGCGCGAAGCGCTGGCGAAGTTGCCCGTTGACGTAGATGAAGTCAAGCAATCGCTTGGATTGCAACGCCTGGACGAACCACAGGAACGTGGCTATTTTGAACGCCTGACGGCCTGGCCCACGTTAACAATCAACGGCATTCATGGTGGTTATGGCGGTCCCGGCTCCAAAACTGTTTTGCCACACCAGGCGGTTGCCAAGTGCGATATTCGCCTGGTAGAGGCGCAGACCGCCGAAGAGATTCTGGCGAAGGTCAAGGCGCACGTACAGCGTCACGCCCCTGAGGTTAGCGTCACCAGCTATGGTGGAATGGACCCATCGAAAACGCCGCTGGATTCGCCCTTTACCGAACCGCTGCGACAGGCCATCACCGCCGCCCAGGGCGCAGAACCTCTGCTCGTACCTGCTAAAGGAGCCAGCCTACCCAATTATGTCTTTACGAAAACGCTGGGCATTCCAGTCTTTGGTGTTCCTTATGCCAATCCCGATGAATCCAACCACGCGCCAAATGAGAATATGGAAGTGACACGATTCTTTATGGGTATCAAGACGGGGGCAGCTATGCTTGTTTACCTGGGCAATATGAAATAATGTTACTTATTCTGCTCGCTGCTTACGACAACCAGCACATCTCCCTGATTCACCGTCTGCCCCTTATTCACCCTGATTTCCTTGATTTTGCCGGTTATGGGAGAGGGCAGGTCGTTCTCCATCTTCATGGCCTCGAGGATCGCCACCGTCTGGCCGCGTTCTACCCTGGCACCCACCTCTAGCGCTATGCCAAGCACCAGGCCAGGCATGGGGGCGCGTACGATTGCCTCACTCGTCTCATGTGCCTTGATCGAACCGGCCAGCGCCTTCTCGCGTTCGTCCTCGACATGTACCTCGAACCGCTGCCCGGCAACCTGAACTTCGTAGGTGAACCCATCTTTCTCGCTGGGCGTAGCAATGCGGCGAGCGAAGACTTCGTACGATTTGCCCCCGATGAGCAGGCTATAGCGCCCGCCTGTGCCTATCTGTCCCTTCGCATCAGCTGCCAGGGGGGCAATGTGGCGCCAATCGATACTCAGCGTCGTACCATCAATGGTAATAACGCGTTGATCACTGTTTTCGCCGGTATCAATAGTATGCGACTGGTTATTGACAGTAGAAATATATGCCATATGCTTTTCCCTCTTGACATATGAAGATGGGGACGATGGTTGCCCACCAGATACGATGGTGGAAAGGCGACCGCCAGGGTACGCCCTTACTATGATGACGTTCCACCTCGGCTGAAACTATCTCGTCGTCGTTGTAAGGGCATACCCTGGCGGTCGCCCTCCCATTTTCACCTTGTAGTGCGTGTTGTAAGCGTCAATGTAATTCCTTGTAAGGGCATACCCTGGTGGTCGCCCTCCCATTTTCACCTATGATTGCCCTCTACCCCAGCGCTTGGTCTACCCCTATAACAGCTATTATATCATCCTCTTGCTATGGCAAGAGGTTCTAGGGCGCTTACAAGCCGCCACTATGCCAAAATTCTAATACATCTCTAACATTTCTCCTATGCGGTTCTAACACACGTTATGCAATACTGTAGGCAGAAGTTGAACGGGCAACATTCAGAACGACTTGCAGGTTTGAGGACATGGACACAGAGAGCACTTCCCTACAACACCATAATGGTATGAGTATGCGGTATGCGCAGCAAACGCCGCATTGCGCGAACTGTGACATCGAAATCCTCTGGCCGCCAACAGTAGTGCATGGGAAGACCTACTGCTGCACCGGATGTGCGGCAGGTGGTCCCTGCAACTGTGATTATTCGCAGTATCGTTCGGTCAACATTGCGGGTGTTATCCACTATGGCCCGCCCTCAGAATAGCATAGGGAATGGGCGCGGGTGGCCTGTTTCCCGCGTAGAGGCTGAACACTACACATACCCGTTAACCCCAAATTTTTTTGAAAAGGAGTGTTAGTCGTGGCAAAGATTCATCCAATTGGCGACCGCGTGGTCGTAAAGCCCGCCGCTAAAGAAGAAGTGACCAAAAGCGGCATCGTTATTCCTGACACCGCCAAAGAGAAGCCCCAGGAGGGCATCGTCATCGCCGTTGGTAGTGGCCGATTGTTGGACAATGGTGATCGCGCAGCTCTGGATGTGCGCGAGGGCGATCGCGTCCTGTTCGCCAAATATGGCGGCACCGAGTTCAAGCTGGACGGTGAAGAATATCTTGTGCTGAAAGAAAATGACATTCTGGCCGTAATCGGCTAAATGTGCTTGTTTGTTAGGAGGAAAGAATAGCTATGGCCAAACAGCTTGTCTTCGACGAGGAAGCTCGTCGGTCGTTAAAAAAAGGTATCGATATTTTGGCCGGGGCGGTCAAAACAACTCTTGGCCCCAAGGGCCGCAATGTCGCGCTGGATAAAAAGTTTGGCGCACCCAGTGTTACCCATGATGGTGTGACCGTTGCCAAAGAGATCTCGCTCGAGAATCCTTTTGAGAATATGGGCGCGCAGTTGCTCAAAGAAGCGGCTACCAAGACGAACGATGTAGCTGGTGATGGCACCACTACCGCTACCGTACTGGCCCAGGCCGTTGTCACTGAAGGCCTGAAGAACCTGGCCGCCGGTGCCAATCCCATGCAGCTCAAATATGGTATCGACAAGGGCACCGAGGCGGTCGTGGACTATATCCGCTCCGTAGCAGTGCCGGTTGATAGCAAGAAAGATATCGCGCAGATTGCTACGAACTCCGCCGCCGATGAAACGATTGGCAACCTGATCGCGGAAGTCATGGACAAGGTCGGTAAAGATGGCGTCATCACCGTTGAGGAATCGCGCGGCACCAACTTCGAGACCGAGTATGTCGAAGGCATGCAGATCGACAAGGGCTACATCTCCGCTTACTTTGTCACCAATACCGAGAAGATGGAAGCCTCGCTCGAGAACCCTTATATCCTGATTACCGATAGGAAGATCAGCGCCGTACAGGATATCCTGCCCATTCTGGAGAAGATGACCCAGCAGGGTCGCCGCGATATCGTGATTATTGCTGAGGATGTCGATGGCGAGGCCCTGGCCACCCTGGTTGTCAACAAGCTGCGTGGTATTCTGAACGTGCTGGCAGTCAAGGCTCCTGGTTTTGGTGACCGGCGCAAAGAGATGCTGCGCGACATCGCCGTACTGACCGGCGGGCAGGTCATCAGCGAGGAGATGGGGCGCCGTCTCGACAACACAACCCTGGCCGATCTCGGCAGCGCTCGCACCGTCGTTGCTACCAAGGATGATACCACCATTGTCGAGGGCCATGGCGAGGCCGCTGACATCCAGGCCCGCATCCGCCAGATCAAAGCCCAGATCGACGAGACTACCAGCGATTATGATCGCGAGAAGCTGCAGGAGCGCCTGGCGAAGCTCTCCGGTGGCGTTGCCCTGATCAAGGTTGGCGCCGGCTCCGAGGTCGAGTTGAAGTATCGCAAGACCCGCGTTGAGGACGCGCTCTCCGCTGCCCGCGCAGGCGTGGAAGAGGGCATGGTTCCCGGCGGCGGCGTAGCGCTGTTGAACGCTATCGAGGCCCTGGACAAACTGCATCTTGAAGGCGATGCCGCGACCGGTGTTAACATCCTGCGTCGCGCCCTTGAAGAGCCGCTGCGCCAGCTCGCCATCAACGGCGGTAAAGATGGCTCGGTCATCGTCGAAGGCGTGCGCCGCGCTCAGAAAGAGCATAACAATAAGAACTATGGCTACAACGTCCTCACCGACCAGTACGAGGATATGTTCCAGGCCGGTATCACCGATCCTGCCAAGGTGACTCGCTCCGCGCTGCAGAATGCTACCAGCATCGCGGCCATGATCCTGACCACCGAGGCCCTGATTACCGATCTGCCTGAGAAAGAGAAGCCTGCTGCTCCGGCAATGCCAGAGTACTAGGGTAATAAAGAACACGAACCTGGAAGAAATGGCCCTCACGGTTGTGAGGGCCATTTCTTCCAGGTTGATCTTATTTTGTCTTACTGATCGCGGCACTTGTCCTTATGACAGGAATTTGAATGAATTGAGCATGGGCAGGTAGTATTCCTGGACGGCCTGATCATAAATTTCTATGGGGGCAAAAAAGGAAATGTCGTAGTACAGGTGATTGCGCAGCACGGCAATGCTTGTCATATGGAAAGTTACGCCATTCGCATTGGCGAAGGTAGCATCTACCTCATCCCATGGAACTCCTCCAACGGTACGCTGTGCCATTGTTGGCTGGATAACCTGGAAATTAGTTATCCCCTGAGTACCCTGGATTCCCGCCAGATTACCCGAATTAACGTCGTTCGTGCCTGAAATTTTTGCCGAGCCGGTAGCGGTGAATCGCTCGATGGTAATAAACAGGCCATTGTTTTGCTGCGGCGCAATGGTAAAGTATGAACTATCGCTAGATTTCTGCACCGGTTCCACCGCCCAATCGGATGGATATTTCAAAGAAACGCCCACATCAGAGCTATTCAGTGTTTTAAATGAGGCGGGCGGAGGTAACTGCGTCCCGGTTGTCGGCGACGGCACAGGCGTGGAATCTGGCGCCGGCAGCACTATATTACTCGAGCTTGGTGCGTTATTGGTGGGGGAAAACCGCCCATTGGCATACAAAATACCGAGTGTCGCTCCGCCACCGATAAGGATACTGAGAAAAAAAAGCCCCAGTGCGACCGGAATGCTGAGCGTTGATTTTTTGGATGCGCTTTTACTCCTGGTGACCGGAATGCTAGATGATTGTTGCGCGGGCCTGGCCACCTGGATGGTCTGTGTGCCGATTCCAGTTGAGGAGGAAAAATTCTGTGGCACAGTTGACGGCCAGGGAGGGGACCCAGCCGGTAAGTATGAGAATGAGACCGGGCGAACCTGGTAGCCACACCCGGGACAGGATAGAGATGAGTCAGGCAATTCCGCGCTGCATCGAGGACAGTTCATAGGGATCTCCCATCTTATGCTGTTGTTGGAACTAAACGACAATCGAACCGTACTATTCCACTACGTCGCTCTGTTACAACTTTTATCACTTCAAGCGTAAGCTGATCACCGATGGCAAAAGGAATATCGACCTCATCTAAGACGCGGCACTCGAAATGCCGCTCCGGATCATTGATATCGGCAATCACACAGCGTACATAATCATGTTCGCTGCCTTGAAATATGGTTTTTAACCCTGGCTCTTTTTCCAGTAAGGTGCCGGAACGTGTCATATCTACGAATTCCTTGTATCAAAGCATGTATTTGCATGAAATATAGTGGAGCGAGAAGAAAATGTCAACCTTTGCGAAGACAATTTTTTGCAGGTGAGCAGAGGAAGATCAACCATCCTCCCTCTATGGGGCGTGGGAATGGTTGATCTTCCTCTGCTCACGTCGTAAGCTCGAAAGAGGACAGGGACAAGCCCCTGTCCCTACTTCAAATGAGACAGCGGGCCGGCATTATCCGGGAAATTGCTGGTATTGAGCACCTGAATTCCCGCGTGTTGCTCACCGTTGAATGGAGTCACGACCGGCTGGGTCTGTCCAGGTTCGCAGCCCAGATTGAACGGCACCTGCGGATCATTGAACCAGAGGCCCAGGTGATACTGGTGTGTGGCCGGGAACACGATATTATTATTATCGCCAAGAGAGATTGAGAACGTCTCAACACTGAAGACGCCCTGCACAGTAGCACTGCCTGAGCCATACTGATTGGCTTCCAGATCGGTCTGATACCAGGCAACGCCGAAAGGTTTGTTAGGAAGTTCAATGACGAAGAGGTCATAGCCGGTGTGAGGAGCCAGTCCGGTGGCGTTAACCGTCATCTTGAAGTTCAGAGAGTTCTTCTTAATAGTAACGGTGGCGCTTGCATGGGGCAGGCATCCCGAAATATTCGGAGAGGGCACCATGCTAAAGGTAAACGAACTTTTGTCGGGTTGGGCGTTTGCATGCGCGCCGTTGGTAGAGATGGAGGAGGCGGAAGCATGCATAGTGAACGCACTGAACGAGGCTACCGCCATAATCGCCAGCGCCACAAGGCCTAATCCCTTGAACCAACGAGTAAACAACTTTTGCATACGTTGCATTCCTTTCCTTTCTTCTCGTGGGAGCGAGAATTGCTGATAGTTTGCTACATGTTACTGAGATTTGATTGGATAAAGGATCTTCTTTACCGATGCTGCCATCCAGCACTTATCCTCTGCATTTATCCTGTGTGAAGATTACCTGGAAGGAGGGGTTGGTCGTATGCGTAAGATTACCCATTTATGCGCCAGGACGAGTCCATCGAGTGAGAGGTCTAGTGACCAGATTGATCGCGTCCGGAGTGGGCTATCACCCAACCAGGCCCCAGCGAATAGCATAAGCAACGGCGGCGGCTCTACCAGGTACGTCGAGCTTCACAAAAATGTTGCCCAGGTGACGATTAACCGTCCGTGGGCTGATTACCAGTATCTCCGCCACTTCACGGTCGGTGTGACCCTCCGCAACGAGCCGCAGCACTTCCAGCTCGCGCCTGGTAAGATGGAAATCAAGCTCATAGCCCGGGTGTGAGAGATATGCATGAGGAATACGCTGTTGGGCCTGTCTATCCCGCTGCTGCTCCAGCTGGCCGATGCCCTCCCGAAGAGTATCTACAAGATCGGCGGCGCGCTGCATACCGTGCTGTAAAAATAGCGTTCGCGCCTGCTCGCATAACGCGCGCATATGTTGCGATGAATAGGAAGCACGGTCTGCCTCTACTCGGCTGCGCATCAACGCCGTTCGCGCCTGCTCATAAAGGATCATCGCCTCTTCAGGCCCATTGTTGGCACGCCGGCAAAGCGCCAGGCCATCTTCGAATGCCTGCTGCGCCTCTTCCCACGCGCCTTTTGAGGCCGCAACCTCTCCCAGGATGCGGTCAACCGAGGCGCCATAATGCATAAAGCCACGCAAGGCACGAACGCGTTCGCTATACAGCGCCGCGCGTGTACCTGCCTCCAGATGCAGGTAGCCCTCGGCAAGAAAAGGTATGTAGAAATGCCCGCTAAAACCGGCCGGTTCCGGAAAATCTGCCGCGCGATCAAGCTGCGCCCTTGCTGCTGCTTTCCCCCTGCGGCCCGTAACCGCCAGAAAATGGCCATAGAGCGCGAGCGTGCTGGGATACCATTCCGTATTACCGGCCGCCTGGATCGCCGCAGAGAAAAGCCGCTCGGCCTCATCCCAGTTGCCACGTCGAAAATGTAGCTGCGCATGGGACTGCATCACAACGGGCTTGAGGCGCACATTATTCAGTTCCTCAGCTTCCTGCATCGCCCGCTGCAATTGCCATTCACAGCCCGACCAATCGCCCGCAGTCAGCGCCATTTCCGCTGCATTCCAGTACAGCCAGCCCAGGATATAACGCACGCCGTAACGACGCGCCCTGTGCAAGCCACGCTCTGTATAGAGGCGCGCCTGCTCCACGTCGCCCAGTGCCAGGTAAATGATGCCCAATCCCTGCTCGCCAAGCGCCGCGCGATAAGGGTCTCCAACCGCTATGTACAGCTCGCATGCCTGTTTCAATAAACGAATAGCTTCGAAAATATGCTCGCCCCAACCGCGAATCCAACCGATCAGATGTAAAGCGAACGCCTGGCCACTTTGATCGCCGATTGCGGTTGCCAGCTGGTGCGATTGCCACAGAGCCGTTTCCGCCTCCTTGCCCTGGTTCAGGAAAATATCGAGCATGGCCGTTGCCTGTAAGAGCAACAGGCGCTCGCTCGTAGTAACACGCTCGGGACTCAACACTTGCCTGCCGCTTGAAAAGCTGCGTCCCGGTATCCAGGGTACGGAAATCGGATTATTCGCCTGGATATCGCTTTTGTCGTTTCCTGCCTCGATTGCGTCCTGGGCCGCCTTCAAATGAGCAAGCGCCAGGTCATACTTGCCCTGCATACGATACGCATCGGCCAGCAGTCGATTGACCTTCGCCAGCAGGGACGGGAAAGCATCGTGCAGTTGCCGGCTATCTTCCGCCTCTTGCTGAAACTCGCTTATCGCCTTTTGGAACGCACCGCACGCCTGCACAAGCTCTCCTAGCTTAGACCAGCTCTCCCCTATCGCTATGTGTGTTTGAATGGCTAGCAGCGCCTTCTCTCGCACGTCTAACTGTGTTGATAGCTGAAGCAATTCCAGCACTACTCGCAGGTGAGTAATAGCCTCCCGCAAGGCCTGTTGCCGGATCGCATCCTCTCCCGCAAGCAAGCTCCAATGAAGCGCGGCCTCCTTCTCCCCGCTCAAAACAAAGTGCTGGGCAAGTTCCGCGGCGTGCGCAGCAGCTGCATCCCCATACGAAGCCTCTAACGCGCGGCCTATTGCACCATGCAGGAATCGCGCGCGCTCTACGGAGAGCTCGCCGCGCAATATCTCCTGGACGACTCCCTGGCAGAATCTATATGTATCAAGCACCTGGTGAGGAGCCGCAGCAGGAACCCTCTCAATCACCTGCGCCCGGCGCGCCTCATCGAGCAAAAACCGGATCTGTTCCTCGTCTTGCTGCAATACTCGTGTTAATACCGCCAGGGGAAAGGTAGAGCCGAAGAGGGATGCAACACACAGAAGTTCTGCGCACTGGGTACTGAGTCCTTGCAAACGCTGCTGCACAGCCAGTGTGATACTCTCTGGCAACGGCACATCAGCACCTCTTGCCTGCCAGATTCCCTCGTGCTGTACGAGTCGTCTGTCCTGAGTGAGCACGCGTACCAATTCTTCCAGGAAGAAAACGTTCCCCCCGGCGCGAGAGACCAACGAGCCTATCAGGTCCGCCGCAATCTCGCCAGGCAGCAAGGCGCGCAGGTGCCGTATCATAGCTTCTTCATGCAACAGGCCAAGTGGTAAAACGTGAAGAAATCCCTGTCGCATTAAATCGCTCAAAGCCCTGGTAGCGGCAACTGTTGCTGCTGTCGATACAACCGTCTCAGTAGTATGCCCTGTGGCATTGAAACTGCCGGGTGGACGCGTCGCGCCGGCTAATGCGACCTGGCTGCCGCGCAAACGTATCGTGAGGTAGAGCATCAATTCCAGGCTGGCGCTATCGGCCCATTGCAGGTTATCAATGCTCAGCAAAAGCGGCCGGTCAAGAGCCAGGCGTTCCAGCAATGTGGCAATCGCATCGAACAGGCGAAATTTCGCCTGTTCGGGAGAAAGTTCCGGCGCTGCAATGGAAACGCCCAGCTTTTCAGGAAGTTCGGGAAAGAGATCGGCCAGCGCTGTGATCATTGGTAGGCCAATAAATGAAATCTCGCCTCCTTCGCCATTAAGCGAGTTCTTCTTCTCTACCATATCTAATCCTAGATGATGCGAGAGTTGATCGCGAGTAGACGAGCGCAAAATCGGGCGCAGGGCCTCGATAAAGGGAAAATAGGGGAACATGCGACCAGATTCATACGCGCTGCTCTCCAGCACATAGAAGCCACTTCCCCTGGCTATTTTATGCAACTCGGCCAGCAGGCGAGTCTTGCCCACACCCATTTCGCCGCTGATCGTTAAAGCACGCGCGCCCGCCGGTTTATCCTGTGTCACGGTTTCCAGCAGCAGCGCAATGACCTGCAATTCGGTCTCGCGCCCTACCAGTGGCAGCGCGTCATTCTGATCGCTCCGGGTCGCTTCTCTTGTAAGTGGATCTTTAAAGGGTATGTGCATACTTTTCAACGCAAGGATGATCCTGGTGGATACTCTGGATCGCGCTGCTTGTGCAAGAGCGGCGCGATATCGTGATAGATGAAAAGCGCGTAAAAGACGATCAGGAACGGCGCATCGAACAAAAAATAGAGCCAGAAGGACGGCGAGGCATTGAGCCACAGGAGATGGTAAAGCAACGCGCCCGCAACGAGCGTGCCATACACAGCAGCCACAAGCGCCAGCGGGCGGACGCGCGTCCAGTCACGTTCTGTAGAGAGCCAGAGAGCGCCGACCGCGTTGCCCAGAACAATGGCTCCGATAAAACGATCAAGCAGGGGTGGGGTAGGGGTAGGCCAGAGAGGGAGACGCAGCTCCGGCAAAAAGAAAAATCCGAGTCCCACCAGGAGATTAAAAATTCCTGCCAGCAATGCCAGTTTACGCTCTAGCGGACTAAATGTCAGACGCTTCATGATCCCTCCTTACCGGCCGTACTCGACTGCATTCATTATACAACCGCCAGGATGAGAAGAAACCGGTAGAAAAGCCGAACGATCGAGGGGGATAGCATGCTCGCACTTACCACAAGGAGCTTTCAACCATCACGAGCATACTACAGTTGCCCACCTTTGACCGCTCTACAGTGACACCGGCGCTAGACCTGTTGACCTCCTCTATCCAGGCAGTCCTGCGCCTCCTTGCATTGATATGCTTTGAGCAAGCCAACGCTGACATTGCTGCCGCTGGTGAAATCTACTTGCGTTTCCAGAGCATGATCACCTGTCAGCCATTGATATTGCCCGGCTGAGGTGGTGATAGCACGCATAGCTTCGATAGACCAGAGATGATGCGGAACTCCAAGAGCATGGAATTTCTGTAGCAGGCGGGCAGCGACGGCACTGATAATGGGTGTAGCGAACGATGTTCCTGACCAGTACGCCCAGGCATGCCCGTTGGGTTCCTTATATTCCGGCGGTTGCTCCTCTGCTACGAGCCTGGGATAGCGATGCGAACTGAAGACTCCAATGGGCGAATCGACATCCCTGGCCGCGGTCCAATAGTGCGCATCGGGACCGACGGCACCTGGAGGAACGATGCCTTGCGGGCCAACCGGGGGCACGGGGATGGGCCTGCTGCCGCCATATGTTGCGACTCCATTGTAATTTGGAGGCAAGGCTGGGTAGTTGCTATAGGAGGCCGCGCGATAGCATTTATCGACGGCGCCAACAGAGATAACTTCTGGGAAAGCCGCCGGATAACGCGGGCCACGGCGATACGGCGTGCTGGGGCTATTCGAGTCGTTGCCTGCCGCGGCCACGACGACGGCTCCAAGGGTGGTCAGGCTCTGAATGACGGTGCGCAAACCTATCAACAGCAGATCAGGCCCCGGCCGCTTCTTGCTGATGGAATCTGGGGGGAAGCTACCATCATCTCCAAGCCAGAAGCCGGTTAATTCCTCTTGAGGAGGCGCGAGGACAAGGCTCAAATTAATCACTACCGGCCTCCCACGTAGTCCGCCATCTTCGACATCCCTCAGCATCAGCTGCAGGATATTCTGTAGAGTAGCAACCAGGGTCAGCGTATCGAATGTACCGTAGTCGTTCAGCACACGGATATAGTGAATATCAGCACCGCGAGCCAGGTCGCGGACAATGCCGGTAACAAACAGGCCATGATCTTCCATGTTGAAGCCGTAAGGCCGCCCATAGATGTCGTAGCCCGTTATGATCTGATCGTCGGCATTTTCCCTGAGATGGTCCGGCAGATATTGATATTCCCTGCGAATAAAAGGCGACGTGGAGCGTGTCATCTCCTGGGCGATTTCTTGCAGCAGCAGATTGCTAGCACCAGCGTTTGCGGCAGCCTTTAGAATATCATCCGGGTGCAGTTCGGGCATGGTATCCAGCACAAAAACGGTCACGCCTTCGCCGGTCATCCCCGCGATGGGAGATGGATGAGGAGAATTGAGATCAGGAAGCGTGATAGGCCAGTAGCCGGGCGTAGCGCTACACGTATTTTCCGCCGGTACGGGAATAGGAGGAGAGCCAGGCCCACCACCACCATAGCAGTGTGGAGCGCTATCCCCAAGCCAGTTGGGCGCAGCAGCAGTGATAGGAATTTTTCCGAACTGCCTCAGCAAATTCAGATTACTATTCAGCAGGTTGACGACCTGACGTGTATTCGAAAGGCCTTCGCAGCAATCACCTGCCTGGTTCGCCACGCGCAAATCTTGTATAGGATGAGGCATTGGCACCTGCTCAATGCCGAAGTAGCAGATGACAATAGTACCATTACCTGAAGGAGATGGAAACAGGTACTTACCCCGGAGATCGTTGATGGCATTTTCCCCGTTTTCGGACTGCCCTTTATCATCGCCATCTCTGGGATTCTGCAACATCGTTTCGAGCGCTTCTATTCTTCTTTTGAGTGCCTCAATGCCCTCTTCTACCACGACTTCTACCGTTTCAGCTAACTTCTCGCCTCGCTCTTCATCCCGGCCCTGGCCTTCCTCTATAGGACGAGGATGGGGAACATCCCGCACGCTGATAGTGCTGAGCGCAAAGCCGCGATTACGAAGGAACTGGTCGAGATTGTTCAAGTTTAAGGAGGCGATAATTTCTTCGGGAGAGGAACCATAAAATGGCTTCGTGGAATGAAATGATACTCCTACCTGGTCTTCAATCCAGGACATAGTCAGTTCGCTCCAGGCTCCACTATCACCTTGATCGCTTCGCATATGTGATCTCCTTTAGGAATACAGGGGTACCCTTTTAAATCACCCTTGTAATTGCTGGTAGAGTATGTACCGCCTGGTGCACTTGCCCTTGGCGTTTTCGGTTTGGCAGTTCTACTGCTTCCATAACATGCGGCAGCTGCCAGATCCTTTCCTGAACCTGTTTAGGGATTGAAACGAATACCTGCGTTTCTATCTATGTAACGACGGGGGCCGGCCTTTTTACCGGTTACTTACCGATAACACGACATCCTTGCCGGCGTTGGCGAACACATCCGGCGAGAGCGACCCTGTATCGCCAACGAGACGAAAAGCGGCCCAGAAATAGGGATGAGCATGGGCCTGGCGCGATCCATGTAGCAAGCTGCACTGCGCGGCACGCAGGGCCTGCACCTTCGTATCTCCCTGCAATAACCTGGCATAAAAGCGCTGCATCAATTCGCTGGTGGCACTATCTTCCACTTGCCAGAGGCTCATGACCAGGGAGGAGGCCCCGGCCGCCAGGAATGCGCGTCCAAGGCCAATCTGCTCATCGCCCCCACCGGTGAGCGCCAGCCCGGTTTCGCAACCACTCAGCGTGACAAGCTCGCACCCGCGCAGGTCCAGGCCAAAGGCGTCGATGGCATTAAGCTTGCCATCAGCCAGCAGTACAAAGGAGAAATTAGGCGCGTCGAGCCGGCTCTGACCATGCGTGGCAAGATGAATGATGGGGCTGCCGGGTGCCTGCTCAATGAGCCAGGCAATCGTTGCTTCGCGCTCGAGGTAGCAACGGCCTCCCAGCATAGAGGCCAGCGTTTCGGCTTCTTCGAGCGTACGTCGCAGGTGCCCGTTTGCCGAGTAGCCAAACACGAGTGGCCGCCCTGCGCGCTCCTTTGCGCCAGCACCAGAGCCACGTGGGTCACTATGAGACGAGGCGGCACGGTCACGGGTAGCGTTGTTGTCCGGTGCTTTTAACTGTCGCAGCATATTGCTCGCGGGCAGGTAGTGCATTTGATAGTCTTCTATCAGGAAACGAGAGCCATTGTAAAGAGCATGGAATGGCAGTTTGTGCAGCGGCCCATACGGAATGATGGTGAGGAAGCCAGCCGGTGATGGCAGCCGTTCCTCTACTGGCGCGATCAGAAGATCGTAGAGTTTTCTCAACAACCGGCGAATGACCTGTTGCGGGGGCGAGTCGATGCTGGGCCAACCACCCGGCTGCAGATGAGCGTGCAATAACGGTATCAGGCGTTCCAACTGTTCAACCCCGCCAGGATTTTCAAATGTAGTAAGACCCCCCTTGGTGAGCGCGAAGATGACCAGCTTTCCTTGATGGAGAAAATATGCCAGCATGAGTTGATCTGGCGCCAGAGACTGGCGCAACCGGCTAACACTCACTTGCTGTCGCTTGTGTCGCGCACCCTTCTGTGGCTGCATGGCGCGTTCGGGGGGCGACCTCAAGGGTACACCCCTACTACCTCCTGGTAGCGACTCCGATTGGTGAAGAGATAGGCGTTCAAATAGCTCGTTAATTTTTGCTTCACAGCGGCAGATTTCACGCTCGATGTCCTCACGTTTGATAACCGGGGAATCGGACGCCTCGACATTTTCGAGCATATTGCTATAGTCGCGGTAACTTTCCTGCCAATCCTTGAGTTCATGCTGGAGACGCAGCAGCATGGCATTATTCGTGTGTGCTGCCTGTATAGAACCAACATTGCGTTCCCCTGTAGGGACAGCGGCTGGTCCCTGTCCCGCGGCCCCCGAGGAGGACAGGGACCAGCCGCTGTCCCTACAGAGGCGCTCATCAGGCTCACTAAAGTCCCATCCCCTATTGAGATACTGGCGCAGAGCTACGGAACGGGCCTGTTCCAGGTAGCTGAAAGCACGTTCTGCTTCGCTCTGCTGTAAGCACAGGGCGATCATATCAGCGTAGACTGTCCAGGCAGTATGCAAAAATGAAGGCGAAAGGTCGGAGACGAGGTCATTCAAGATGCGTTCAAGCTGTGATATAGCCGCGCTATAATGCCTGGAAGCCTTAACAGAATTCCCTTGCAGCAGGGCAATTCGCCCCAGCAGGTATTGACTTTGATAGACCGATTCCTGTAGACTGTGGCGGTGTGCCTGTAGCGCCGCCTGCCGGCATAATGTTGTCGCTTTCGCTAACAGACCCGCGGTGGGAAGAATATCTTCTTGCGTGGTTGTCCTCAGACCGATATTTTCCGGAAATCTTTCTTTTGATTGCAGAATGCCCAGAAGCGCATTGACCATTACCAGGGCGGCCTGAACGGAGCGCGGCACTAAACGCTGAGTATCAAAGCGCCGCTTGAGTGTTTGTGCGGAGTTATAGGCTTCGATAAATGACCCCATTTCGAGTAATAGCTCGGCCTGCTGGAGCCTGGTGCGGTATGCGTAACTCTCGAATTTGCCACGAGCATAGAGCCGCGAGGCTTCATCGAGGGCGATAAAGGCCTCAGATAATCTATGCGAGGCTTTCAAGGCTGTTGCATATGTACAGAGCGCTTCGGCAGTATCCAACGACATGCCCGATGCCCGATAGGTTGTTATCGACTCGCTCACTAGCTGGCTTGCTTCCGCGGCTCTATTCAGTTTCACCAGGCACTCGGCCATAAATACTTTCAGCTCGGCCAGTAAGACGGAATCATCTAGATCGTTTTGTATGGCGCTATCACGCGCCGCGTAATAGCGCCGTAATGCGGACCCATAATACCCCTGGGCATAGTCATACTCGGCCAGGTTCATTTCTGTATAGATGAAGAATCGGGGTTCTCCCAGGGCGATAAAGTTTTCCAGGGCCTGCTGCATAAGTTGCCTGGCCGCCTTAAAATCGCCGAGCAAAAAGAGATTTGAGGCTTGATTACTTTCGGCCATGGCGATGGAGCGTCGAATATAACTTTCACTCACGCCAGTTATAGCAGGGTATGTGGCACGCAATCGCTCATAAATTGCCAGCGCATCTTGATAGCGAGCCAGGCGGGTGTAGATAACCGCGACATTGTTATCGACCGTGCAGGCACGCGCGTATTCACCATGGCGCAGGAATACTTCGCGCGCTCGCGTAGCCTCCTTTAAGGCTTCCTCCGTTCGACCAAGCCAGGCAGCAGAAAAAATCCATCCGATGCGCGTGCGCGCCCAGCCGATTTCGTCACCCAGGCGCTGAAATTCCTGCGCGGCCTCATCCAGATATTGCAGGGCGAGTTGATGCTGGCCCATACAGCGAAAAGCATCGCCTTTGGCAATCAAACCAAGGGCACGCGATGGAGCATGCCGGACGTATTCGCCAAAAAAGATCAACAATTCTCCTAGTTTGAGCGAGATAATGGGACTGATGTTTTGTTGTCTGAGGGCTTCATCTTTGATGAGATTACCAATGCCTGCATGATCGGACCATTCCGCGCTATGTTCTTGCAGGTATATACGCCCGTCTTCCAGGCTCAAATCGCAGAGATGTCGCAAAAATAGCTCGTTATCCATAGTCCGAGTTTTTCCCGTCCGCCAGGTGCCGGAATACGCCGTCTGAGCCCAGCAATCAGCTTCAACAATTAAGCTATCTCTTAAGTAGGCCGATCACTCGGCCCCTACGGTTCGATGGTCAATCCCTCAACAACCAGTTCACGGCCAGGGAGATAGACGATCATGAAGTATTCACCGGCGGGTACAGGCTTAAAGACGATATTACCAAGGTCATCTACACTTGTACGTAAAAGTAGCACGGCTCCTTTAGCCTTGCTTCCGTTTCTGTTCGCGCTGCTGCCGGCCAGCGGGCCGGGAGCGATGTAGAGTTCCGCCGCTATACCCTCAAGCGTCGCAGCATTTTCCGGGGGATCGATGCCGGTGAGGATACCGAGCAGCATATATTCGCCATTGCTTGCCAGCGAAAGATGCAGAGAGAGATCGATGGATTCCGCTTTGTACTGGCGCGGCCAGGAACTTTCCGGCGCTTTACCACGCACAACAAACTGCGCCTGGGACCTTTGTACCTGAGTGGCGAAAATGCGACGCACAAGGGAACGAGGTGCAAACGCGGGAAGCGACGACGGAATGTCATGGACGCGCAAATATTGCCGTGCTTCCTCGGCCTCCATGGCGCATAACGGGCAATCCAGGATATGATTTGCTATCCTGATGCGCCTTTCATCAGGCAGGAAATCATATTGCGCGCAGTACATGCTCAATTCTTCCGCTGAAGGACACTCGCTGCGATAGAGGTGCGAAATTAGGAATGTATTGGCCTGCTGGTAGCTAGCAAGTCTCTGCTTGCAGATTTCACACTGCTCAAGATGATTTTGCGCATCTTCAGACAACGCTTCGCCGTCGAGAGCAAAGCGTAAAAGCTCCTCGTCACTGGGAGCTGTCGATTCTTTACAATCCATCATTCGTCATTCCTCATCACTGGCAACATAGTGCCGGGCAATTCACCGACTATACGCTTCCCTCATGGGAATCTTGCTATATAGACGCCCGAAAAACCTTTTTTTGCGCATCATCATTTCTACGTTTTCTAGCCGGCGCATGTTGCATGGATTCCTTCCTGGGCGACCACAAACTCCTGGCCCGAGGGCGGCCACAAGGGTACGCCCTTACTACGTTCACGGTTCGTCGGGGCCAAGTCGCCAGCGAATCTGTTCTCGATTGCGAATCAGTTTTTCGATGATGTTGCGCCGCAGGCGGTAGACCTCGTTGACATCGCTGAACTCCTGACCGCAAAATTGTACAACCTCCCTGGCCTTCAATCCGCAATGAAAAAGCAAATAGGCCAGGCGCTGTTCTCGCTCGCCAGGGAGCAAGCCCTTGATGACACTCCATAACTCGCTCCCATCATCGGTCTCATCCTCGATGGCAGGCTCCTCTAAAAGAGGATGATCGGGATCATTCAGAGAAAGTTCTGGCCGCGCGTAACCACGGAGCGTATCAAGCATAGCACCGGTGAGGCATGCCTTCAGGTAGCTCAGGGCGGCGGCAAGGCTGGCAAATCTCAATTCTTGATTATATGCTGCCGCCTGCCAGAAACGATCAAAAGCCTTGGCAACGTAGTTCTCCTCGCTATCATGACGACTAGCAATATCTCGCCTGGGGTGGCTGCGCACCCAGCTTTTCACCAACGGTCCAAAGCGCTCAACCAGGATATTCCAGGCTTCATTATCATGCTGTAAGAGGGCACGGTGGAAAATTGCCAGGCAATACCGGTCATCATATGGCTCTTTACGCCGGTAGTTCTCGATCTCGCTCATACAGCGCTTTGCGAGCACTGCCAGGCTCATTTGATCGGATAAGTCTTCCATTTCTACACCCATAGCTGTCGACCTACCTTCCGAGGGTTCGCCTGGCGTCACTTCCTCTCTTAAGGGACATGAACAACAGGCAAACTGTGTCACCCCATCGAACGGACGCAAACGGGGTATTACGTATGTTAAACGCACTCAACTCACAAATCTCAAATAACGACGTTAACTGTTGTGTAGAGACGTGCCTGGCGCCTGTCCTCGCCAGGGTACCAGGGCAGGCACCAGACCTGTTCCTACGGGATTCCCTATGCGGTGGGAAACATTCATCAGGGGTTTTCCCCGGGATTCCCAAAGTATTTTGTTCAAGTCTTACCAGTAGCTTACCTGATGAAGAGGCGCAATGAATATGACATCCGACACATTTCTAGTGAGATTCCCGAGACTTTATTTTATCCTTGCTTACTTGCCTAAAAACATGTATACTTTATATGTACAAATTGGTCTCGTTTCCCAGAATCGTACATAGCGTGTAACCGAGCAGCATGGATTAACTTGTTGAACGCACTAAATGGGAACGAATGGTTATGAGTAAGCGCATTTTGCTGGGCGTCGATGCTCCTCTATCCCCTGCCACACTGTACGCAGTGCGTACGGTCAGTGAATTGATCGAGCAGACCTCTCCTCGTGTTAAACTTGTGCTCGTGCATGTCGTCCCCGCTCCCTACATCGCATCTCCCTCACTTGGAGTGTATGCCGGGCAGTTACAAACAACAACCGTCACCACTGAGCAGCGCGCACAGGCGGAGCATGTGCTGCGAAAAGCCAGCCTGGAATTGCAGAACCGCGGTATCGACGCTGACTCCATCGAAACGCTCATGCGCGTAGGTCTTCCGGCTGAGGGCATCGTCAAGGCGGCAAAGGACGTGTTCGCGGACCTGATTGTTGTTGGCAGCCGGGGCAACGCGCTTAAGCAGCGATTGCGCCGCGCGTTCGCGGGCAGCATCTCGCGCAAAGTGTTGCAACTCGCACCTTGCCCCGTCATGATCGTCACTTACCCTCGTCTTAAACAACCCTCTGACCTGGTGACATGGTATGAAGAAGCCATTACACGCTACCTGCAAGAACACACCGGCGGCCTGATGGTATTCACCCCGGTGGAAGTTGCGGAAAAATTTGCTCCTCCGCATAAAACCGCTCCTGGGCGCAAAGAGACCGCGGCCGCCATTCTTGCCTTAGAGCAACTGGCGCGCGACGGCAAGCTCTGCCGCCACGATGTGAAAGGCGAGATGCGCTACGTGAACGATTGATTCCGGCGAACGGAAGAGGTAATGAAGAGCTCAACATGCTGTAGGGACAGGCCCTGTCCCTACAACAATATTTCTAGTTCTTCTGGCGTATTTACGGGCGCCTGGCATGCGAAATTCTGGCAAACATATGCGGTGGCTCTGCCATCCTTCAAGGGACGATGCGCCAGTAAAGGAATAGTTTGTATCGCCTCGACATCGGCAGGCCTGGCACAGGCCAGCACGCTATCCGGCAAATAGCGGTTGTTGATGGCGTCCAGCAAATTGCGCGTACCGGCTTCTCGCGGCTCGCCGATAACGGCAAATTCCTTGACGGGCGAGATCGCGAAGTCGAGCGCGCACAACGCGTGCCCAAATGCTGATGGATACCGCACCATTACGTCGGCGATGGGCTGCAGGTAATCACCGGCTCGCCGGCGATACGATTCCTCACCGGTGAAAGCCGCCAGGCGCAACAATACACCGGCGGCTACGCTGTTACCCGAGGGAGTGGCATTGTCCATAATGTCTTTGGGGCGGCTCACCAACTCCTCAGCATCGCTGCCGGTATCGAAGAAGCCTCCATTCTGCTCATCGGCAAAGAGCGTTATAGCCTCATCCATCAGACGACGAGCTTCCGCGAACCAGCGCGGATTGAATGTAACCTCATAGAGCGCCACCAGGCCATCCGCCAGGAACGCGTAATCTTCCAGGTAGCCCTTAATGCGGGCCTGGCCATCTTTATATGTCCGCAGCAGGCGACCATCACGATAGAGCTCGCGCAATAAAAACGCGGCGTTTTTCTCAGCGACCTGCAGGTAATCGGGTCGATCCAGGTAACGGGCCGCTTCCGCGAAGCTGCGCAGCATTAAGCCATTCCAGGCGGTCAGTATCTTCTCATCACGCCCCGGTTTCACACGCTGTTCGCGTACTCGAAAGAGCATCTCGCGGCTGCGTTGCAAGGAATCGCGCAAGCGTTCCAGGCTCACTTTGGCGTCTTCCGCCACTCTTTCTGGCGATTGCGCGACATGCAAAATGTTCTTGCCCTCAAAATTGCCGTCCGTCGTAACATCATAATAGGCCATGAACAGCGGCGCATCTTCCGGCAAGAGGTGAGTCCGAAGCTCCTCGACCGTCCAGGTGTAGAATTTGCCCTCTTCCCCCTCGCTATCGGCATCCTGCGTCGAATAAAATCCGCCTTCCGGCGAGGTCATCTCGCGGATCACGTAGTTCAACGTTTCCTCGACTACGCGACTATAGGAAGGATCGCTGGTGACCAGGTAGGTATGCAGGTAGATGCGGCTGAGCAGGGCGTTATCGTAGAGCATCTTCTCGAAGTGCGGCACGAGCCATTCGGCATCGACGGAGTAACGATGAAAGCCGCCGCCCAGGTGATCATAGATGCCGCCATTGGCCATGTGTTGCAAAGATGTGTCGATGATGTCCCGTTCAGACCTGGAAGTCCGCGATTCTAACTCGCCGCGCTGCCGGTGCAGGTACACGCGCAACAGGAATTCCAGGGACATCGTATTAGGAAACTTGGGCGCACTGCCAAAACCACCATTCACCGCATCAAAATCCGCAGCCAGTTCGCTACTGGCCCGTTCCAGCATCGCGAGCGGCATCGCGCCAGGCGCAGGGGAGCCTGCATTGCGCAGGGGAGCGCTACTGCGCTGCTTCAGGTAATCTGCTACCTGGTTAGCCTGCTCCTCGACATCCTGGCGGCGATTCTCATAGGCATCGGCCATACTGCGCAGTACCGTAACAAATCCCGGCATCACCTGCTGGCCGTAGCGCCGGTCGCGCGGCGGAAAGTAAGTGCCGCCAAAGTACGGGCGCCCGTCGGGCGTGAGAAAGACCGTCATGGGCCATCCGCCCTGGCCATTGTTGAAAGCCTGGACCGCCTGCATATAGATGTTGTCAATATCCGGGCGCTCTTCGCGGTCTACCTTTACAGAGACAAAATGCGCGTTCATCAGCGCCGCGATGTCCTCGTTTTCGAACGACTCGCGCTCCATGACATGGCACCAATGGCAGGCAGAGTAGCCGACGCTGAGTAGAATGGGTTTATCCTCAATTCTGGCTTTCTGCAGGGCTTCCTCGCCCCAGGGATACCAGTTGACAGGATTATGGGCGTGCTGAAGCAGATATGGACTCGTCTCGTCGATGAGCCGGTTAGTATGCTTGTATTGTGCTTGTGAGTTGGTATTATCCGACATATCCCCTCCCGAAACGATGGTTTTTCGCCTCGCTTTCTTTTGATACGTTATCTTTGGCATTGTATCATATAGGGTTTTTGGAAGGGGATGTGCCGGACAGGTGAGGTTACCAGCCCATGATCACGTCGATATAGTTGCGCGTCTCATAGGGCAAGTAGTTAAACCAGTTCGCCCCACCCACACTTACCGCCCAGTTGACCGTGCCAGGGCCGGCGTTATAGGCCCCCAAAGCCTTGGCATAATTCCCGTACTGATAGGCGTAGCTTGCCATCAGCCGGGCCGCGGCACGTAGCGATTGAATCGGGTCATGCGGATTGATGCCCATACTGGCCGCGGTTGCAGGCATAAATTGTGCGATGCCGATAGCTCCGGCGGGCGAGACAGCCCAGGGATTGAAGCCGCTTTCCTGGTTGATCTGGCGCACAAAAAGATTGGGCGAAATACCGGCGTTGGAAGCGTCCTGCCTGGCTATCGCCACATACTGGGACTTTGGAAGAAAACCGCCTGAACCAGAACCGTAGCCGGACCCACCAGAACCGTTACCAGGAATACAGATTGTTTGATACGGGTAAATAAGATTGGGATTGGCCAGGTGATTGTACGAAGCAAGTTTCTGCCACGTCGTGTGATAGCGTAGCGCAATCCCGCTCAGCGTATCACCCCATCGCACAGAATACCCCTGGTCACCGCTCGCGCATGAACCCTGCGCGAAAACGCCCAGTAAGTGACCGCCGATAGCACCCCCCGCCAGCGTTACCACAAGCATGGCCAGAATGAGCAGATGCCTGGCCGCCAGGGGAAGACCCTGCAAACGTAAGTGACGAACGTTGTGCGAGAATGCTTTCATGCTCTCACGAATTCGCATGCAAACCGTTCCTCCTTTTGAGTATCGTACTGTGTCACACTACATCATCTTGTGCCAATTGATGTACTTTATACTAACTGATCTATGCAGTACTTTTCACAGAAAGGCCACAAAAGATAGCAGGAAAGTACCAGACCGTGTTAACATATTCTGTGCTGCTTGAGATTCTTTTGTTACAACTCGCATTGAGCTTTCGTTCTATTTTGTAGTTAAACACTGCTATTATCGTCCTACCTGATTTAGGAGACATGCTTGCATGCTACACCTGTTCGCATTTCATACCATCTTTGCTTCCGGCATTACGATCCAGATTGGCAATAATGCCTGGACTATCAGCAGCGCTTTTATCGTCTATCTCGTGATTGCGGCCATTGTTGGGCTGGTTGCGGAGTTCATCGTCGGATGGCGGCTGCCATTCGGCATCGTCGGAGCGATCATCGCCGGATTGATTGGCGTCTGGTTGATGACGCAGGTAATCATCATTAGCGGTTTTAATGATATTAACGTCGATAACGTACCGCTTATCCGGGCGCTGATCGGGGCGATCATCCTGGTAGCGATCTGGCATTTGCTCACCTATCCTGGCTGGCGCGGGCGCAGGCGGTACTACCGGCGCTATTAGGCTGATCCGGGAGCGATCATGCTGTTGAACAAACATGAGACATCCCGAATTTTGATGAGTGGGCTTGGAGAGGGCGGAAACGTCGGATGAGAGGGCGACCACCAGGGTACGCCCTTACTATGACGACAAGCTCATGGCAGGGGGAGCGTGTCATAGTAAGGGCGTACCCTGGTGGTCGCCCTCTTCCCCTTGCCTGTGGTCGTCCTGGATAGGTGGAGAGACGCGGAATATCGACATGCGCGAGCGTAAAGAGTTGGTCAACTCGACGAGATGGGCCATTGATTGCTGCATCTGGCGCATTTGCTGGGTGATTTCGCTGGTCATAGACGAGATTTGTTCGATGGAGTGTGTCACCAACTGGGAACCGCGCTCCTGGCTGTCGGCAGCATTGACTATGCCTTGAACAAGGTCGGCCATCTGCTCGGTAACAACACTGATGGCTTCCAGCGCGACTCCCGTTTGAGAGACGAGCTCGGACTGTATTACGACCTGTGTGATGTTCTGCTCGACGCTCTGGGAGACAGTAGCCATTTCATGCTGTATGGTGCGCATGCGGGTGGCAACCTTGCGGGTGGCCTCGGCGCTACTGACGGCCAGAGCGCGAATTTCCTGGGCGATCACGCCGAAACCCTGGCCGTGTTCACCGGCGCGGACAGCCTCAATAGCCGCGTTCAGCGCCAGCAGGTTCATGCGCGTCGTCAGGTCTGTTATTTCCAGGACGATATCATTGATCTCCTGCCCGCTTTCGCCCAGTCGTTTCATGATGCGAGCCGATTGCATGGCCGTTTCACGAACCTGGCGCATCCCCTCGGTTGCCCGGGCAACCTTATTCTGACCCTCTAGCGTCACCTCCATCGATTCCACGGCCACCTTGGAAATGGCTTCGGCACGCTGCGATACGCGCTTCATGGTCTCTATCATCTGATCGATTACATGCGCGATGTGCTGAACCTGGCGCTCCTGCTGGCTAGTATCATGAACGAGGACTTCCGAACTGCGCTGCACATCCTGGGCATGCTCATCGACGGCCTGCGTCACCATTTGCGTGCTACCCACGATGCCGCTAATGGCCTCTATCATCTGATTGATGGCCTCCCCTACGGCCTCTAACTTCTCATGTGCGGGCCGCACCCGCACGCGCAGGTCTCCCCTCTGGACCTGTTCCAGGTCCTTGCGCAGATGGACAATCGCCTCTTCCAGCACCAGGCGTTCGGCTTCGCGTTCTTGAAAGATACGGGCGTTGTCAATGGCAATCGCGGCCTGGCCCGCGAAGAGTTCGATCATCTCGACACTTTCGACGGTTGGTATCTTGCCATCCTCTGGATCATCCAGGGAGAGGAAGCCGAGCAATTTTTTCTTGCGCGGGCTGTACAGAGGTATGATCAAGGCATCCTCAGGATGCCAGCCGCCCGGTTCGTAGTTTTCCATAGGCATATCTACCGCACGAGGAATGTCGGCAAATTCATCGAAGTGTTCGTGGGGAATGAAATAGCTCTGGCTGACCAGAAATTCTGGACGCATGAAGCGCATGACCTGCTCAACGGTGATATGTCTTTCGCGTATGAGCCGTTCGCTCTCCTCGGATGCCCCGATAAAGGCGGCACCTACGAGGTAATCGCAATCATCCTTAAGCAGGTTGATAACTGCCATACGAAAGCCGGTGCAGACGCTGATAGAGGCCACAATTTGCTGTAAAACCTCATCGAGGCCCAATTCGGCACGCAGGATATTGCCCAGGCGAATCAGTTCCTTGATCTGGCGCGTATTTGGAGATTCGCCTTCATGAGGGATATTCACGCTTCGTGCTTGCAGCAGTGATTCATCCGTGGGCGAGGGCAGGGTAGACACGCCTGGATGCTCGCGCTCCCATTGCGCACGCTCTGCGGGTGAGCGAAATCGGACACGCAAGGGGACATAGAGGTTCTGTTGCCTTCGTTCAGACATAGCCTACCTACTTTCTCCTATGGTTCGGGATTCAATGTCGTATCGTCCATCTATTTTGTTGAGCATAGCATATACATGGTGATTCCTTCAAGGAGCTAGGAAAAGAGGGATTCCTCATCGCCAGGGCAGAGATATAGTATCTTTCTCCTAACGACGCCCTTTACGCTTTCTTTGTCTGCTTGTTGCTGTTACACTGCGCGTGGTAGAGTTCGCGAACTAAACAAAACACGGAATCCAGTCTTTTCATGATGGCTTAGTTCCTACCCCTGTCGAAGCGGGGATCAGGATAGCATATCATTGTTGAGTTGAGATAGGAGAGGCAGCCTCTCCAGTGAGGAACCCAGGAGGATATCCTAATGGCATTAAAAACATCGGAGCCTGACCAGTTATCTACCTACAACGAGCGTTCAGTTGGCCACCCGCTTCTTTCCGAAACCTATGTTGTTCAAACTATGCCCGCCGTGCTTGGGAAGCGAGACATGGCAATTACGGCCATCATGGCATTATTTTTGCTGACCAATGCTGTCTCCGGCGCTGCCGGCGGACCCGTTTCACTGGTGTACCTGGCTTTTGGGGCCATCGCCTTCTTTGTTCCCTGTATCATCGCCACCATCCAGCTTGGAGTCCTGCTTCCTAACGAGGGATCGCTGTATAACTGGACAACCCGATCCTTGAACCGCTTCTGGGGACTCTTCATCGGGCTATGCTTCTGGCTCAGCGGAGTGCTGGCCGTCATAACCGCCGGTAGCGCCTTCATCACGACACTGCAAGGTCTCAATCCTGCATGGCTGACCGAGCCCTGGCAGCAAGGCCTGGCGATTCTCGGCCTGATCTTCGTTGCGGCAATGCTGGGCCTGCAGCGCATGCGGACGATTCAGAATTTCATTAACATAACTTTCATCCTGACAATGCTTTCGGTGTTCCTGGTGGGGGCCGCCGCTTTGGTCTGGTTGGGGGCGGGACATCCAAGTATGACGAACTTCTCAGATAGCGCGGGTTGGTCGCCCACGCCGGCAACGTTCTTTTTGTTCGCGATCATCACACTGAATTTTATCGGCGCCAGCGGGCCGATGAACATGGCCGGTGAGCTGCGCGGGCGCGACTCTGGAGAGATGCTGAGCACGATCCGGCAGCACCTCTTCATAGGCGCCCCCATCGTGGTAGTCTTGTACACTGTTGTGACTACGAGTGTACTGATTGTGCGTGGGTCAAATGTGGGCCCATTTGATGGCTTCACTGCAATCCAGCAAACACTAGGGACAATTCCGGCAGATATCGCCGTCATCTGCTACCTTGCATACCTGGTAGCCGCCATGGTTTTCTATACGTATGCTTCGGCCAGAATCCTGATGGCAGCGGGTATCGACAGATTTTTCCCGGTGCGTTTTGCCCGTCTCAACAGGAATCGCGCCCCCTCCTTCTCAATCATCTTCCACGCGCTTGCCACCGCCATTATCGTCTTTTCTGTCTACATTATCGTTCCGCTGCTGACCACAGTTGGCGGCAGCGCGATCAATACTACTATAGAGTTTTATACCGTGCTTGCAGCCGCGTGTACGCTCGCCTGGACGGTCGCTACGACTTTTTTCTTTGTCGACCTGGTATGGCTATACCGCCGCAACCCGGCCTGGTTCTGTAGCATGCTACAGTTTCCCCTGTGGCTGATCTGGTGCAGTGTTGTAGCAGGAGGAGCCGCCTGCGTCACAACTATCATAGCGATCCTCGTTTACCCCTGGACTCCCCTCATCAGCAGCGGGATGTGGTGGATACTCGTTGGAGGTCTGATGTTTGCTATCGCCACCATCGCGACTATAGTATCGCAATTTCTCAGTGGAGATGCCGCTTTCGAGCAGATGTCAGAATTCTCCTGAAGAATGGCAGGAAGCGAAAGGAGCAGTTCCAGTTCCGCACACCTGATCGATGCTACAAGCAGGAGAAGTGTCTGGTGCCTCTGCCGTGCGTGAATCGGGAGAGGCACTATCCCTACACGAAAAACTGAAAGTTGCTTGCGCTGAGCCATTTATAGGTAATAGCATGCCATCTCGCATTTCACATCTTATCACCTTGACAGATGAGTTCTATCACGATAGACTGAAGCAATGACATCGAACTTCATCGATGCAGCATTCGTTTTGTTAGCCTGTATGCTCTCCTGGAGTACATTGGGAAACTGGCAGAGGAGGGTTTGTTATCCTATTTTATCTGAACGGAAAGGCAGGTCTCATGGAAACAACGTCGGGAACCGGTACTACTCCATCTAACAACGCACAGGTACAGCGTCTTGGGCATCGCCCTACACTTACCACGTGGGATGCTATCGCCCAGAGTCTGGCTATCGGGCCAATTTTTAGTTCTGCTTTTGTGGCGTTTCTGATCGCGGGAAGCGCCGGGGGAGCGGCACCCCTCTCAACCTTGATCGGGGCTATCGGAGTGCTGGCATTAGGCTGGCTCATTTCCCTTTATGCGCGTCGTGGTGGGGGAGCCGGCGCCATCTATGACTATTTGAGGAGACTGAGCCCCGCCTTCGGCTTATTTGCAGCCGGAATGTATTTTTTCGGGGCGCTTACCCTGGATTCTGGCGGCTTTCTGGTAATAGGCCTTCTCGCCACTCAGGTGTTCGCCTCCTACCTGAATCTCACCGTTCCTTTCTGGGTTTTCTCCCTCATCGCGCTCGGGTTGATTTTCACGCTCAACTATCTAGGTATCAGGATTACCACGCGTGTTCAACTCACGCTCAGCGCCCTTTCCGTCATCCCTCTACTTATTCTGGCGATTGTAATTATCGCCCATGGTGGAGATAGTGGGAACACATTACAGGCATTCAATCCAGCAAGCGTGCCCGCCGTTCCTACCAGCGTGCCCGCCGCAGGCATCTTCCCCGGCATTCTCTTCGCCATCACGCTCTTCATCGGCTTTGAAACATCGGCGTCTTTGGGCGAGGAGACCCGCGACCCGCGGCGTTCCATACCAAGAGCGGTTATTGGAACTGTCGTGATTACCGGTATTTTTTACTTGTTGATCGTATATGCTTCGGACATCGGCTTTGGCCTGAGCAATTCGGCGAAGTGGGCGTCTGATCCCGCCCCACTCGACACACTCGCCACTCGCTATGTCGGCTCGTGGCTGGCGGTGCTGGTAGACATTGCAGTGCTTTTTGATGCGCTTGTCGTTATGAGTGCCTTCATGGCTACCACCTCGCGCGGCCTGTTCGCCCTGGCCCGTCACCAGTTGTTGCCTTCACCATTAGCGACGATAAGCGCGCGCTTCCGCACACCGCTAGGTGGAATCATTGCCGTTTCGACCGTCGCGCTGCTGATTCTGATCATTGTCGCAAGCACGACAGGAAACTCACCTACGAACGTAATCACGGTTTTCGGTATTATGAGCACGATTGGCAGCCTGTTGATCGAGTTGATCTACGTCGCGCTTTGTTTCGCAGCAGTTCGCCTGGTCACGCAGGACCCTACAAAGTGGTGGCGCTGGCTGTTCCTACTGGTGGCTGTAGTAACCCCTATTCTGGGCATTTATGGCAGCGTTGTGCCGTTTCCGATGTGGCCGCAGAATCTGGGAATCTTCATTTCCCTGGGTGTGATTGTCCTTTCACTCGTGTGGACCCTGGTGAACAGGTTCGTCTTTCCCGCTCGCCTGGGTAAGGCCTCAGAGCCTCACCCCTGGGAAGTGGAAGAGGTGAATCAAGAGGTTGCAACGGCTTCCTGATCTTATCTCATGTATCAAACTATTTTCTGCCTGCTTGTTCTTGAGAACGCGCAGGCAGAAGTTGAAATGGGAATCTACTGGTCCCTCTGAGAGTGGGGGCTATGATCCGCAGGGCAGGCGCTATGCCCTGTCCCTACAGGATAACTAGAAAGAGTGTAAGAACGATCTATGGCTACAACGGCTGGACCCACCCGCCATCCATTTGCTCCGCTCACGCCAGAAGAAATCGCGACTGCAGTCGCGATTATCCAGGCGCAACAGACAAACCCGGAACATATCCGCTTCGTAATGGTGCGCCTGCACGAGCCGCCTCCCGAAGTAGCGCTTTCCCGCCATCCCAACAACACAGTTCCTCGCGAGGTCTTTTTCTTGCTGCTCGACAAGACACCAGGTCAAAGCGGCGCCTACGAGGCAATTGTTGACCTGACTAAGGAGGTAGTGACCACGTGGAAGCGCATTGAGGGGCAACCAAGCATCATCTTTGAAGAGTTTTTTGCCGCAGAGGAAGCGATCAGGACGGATCCCCGCTTCCTGGCTGCGCTCGCGCGGCGTGGCATTACAGAGGCTGACCTGCCGCGTGTTCGTATTGATCCCTGGTCCGCCGGCAACTACGGCAACGAAGATGAGGATACCCGCAGAGTGCTGCGCACCACTGTCCACTATCTGCTCGATGAGAGCGACCCCGAAGAGAACACCTATGCGCATCCTATTGCGGGTCTGCACGCGGTCCTGGATTTGAACACGATGCAGGTCGTGCGCGTGGACGACTTCGGCGTGGTTCCTATTCCACAGAAAGCTGGCAACTATCTACCCAAGGATGTGGGTATGCTACGCTCCGACCTCAAGCCTATTCAGATCGAGCAGCCGGAAGGAACCAGTTTTACCGTTGAGGATGGTTATCGGGTCAGCTGGCAAAAGTGGGAATTTCTCGTCGGCTTCTCACCACGCGAAGGGCTGATCCTCTATCACATCTTCTATGATGGGCGACCGCTCTTCCGCAGCCTGCGGCTTGCTGAGATGGTGGTTCCATACGGCGATACCAGCCCGGATCATGTTTTCCAGAATGCCTTTGACGTAGGAGAATACGGCGTTGGCTGGCTCGCAAACTCTCTCGAGCTCGGATGCGATTGTTTAGGCGCGATCCACTACTTTGACGCCCACATGACCGAGAACGATGGAAGCGTCCGCACCATCAAGAATGCGGTATGCATGCACGAGGAGGATGACGGCATTCTGTGGAAACACTGGAATTACCGCACTGACCACACGGAGGTCCGGCGCTCGCGCCGCCTGGTCGTCTCCTTTATTGCTACGGTTGGGATCTACGAGTATGGCTTCTTCTGGTACTTCCGCCAGGATGGCAGTGTGGAAATGGACGTGAAGCTGACGGGCATTATGAACATCGGAGCCGTCGGGCCAGGTATTACGCCGGAATATGGTGAGCTGCTGAATACCGACGGGTTATATGCGCCTATTCACCAGCACTTCTTCAGTTTTCGCATAGAGCCGATGATTGATGGGCTGCAAAACTCGGTGGTAGAGACGAACATCGTTCCAGAGCAGGATAGCACGAAGAATCGCTGGGGCAATGCCTTCAAAGCTGTGGAAACCCTTCTACGCAATGAGGCCGAAGCCCAGCGCGACATAGAACGAGACCGGTCCTGGAAAATTATTAATCCCAATGTACACAATGCTTTAAACGGCCGGGCGGTTGGCTACGAGATTTGTCCAGGCGCTAGCGCCAATTCCTTGCTGCTGGCTGCTCCCGATTCCAGCATCGCCCGGCGCGCCGCATTTGCCAGGCACCATCTCTGGGTCACACCTTTTCATCCCGACGAGCAGTTTCCGGCTGGAAACTACCCGAACCAGCACCCGGGCGGCGCCGGCTTACCCACCTGGACACAGGCCAACCGCTCTATCGAGAATACGACGCTAAGCGTCTGGTACACCGTCGGCGTGATGCACAACACGCGTATTGAGGACTGGCCGGTGATGCCTGTCAAACATGCGGGATTCATGATGCGCCCTTTCAACTTCTTCGTGGGAAATCCCGGACTGGACGTTCCTCCCACTGAACACGGAGATAGTTGCGAACACGACGGACACCAGATGTAACGTATCTTCTCATACGTGGCAGTTACCGTTTGAAAAGGGCCGCTATCAACCGGGCGTGAGGACCTGGCTCGCTACCACCAGCACAATTATGCAAATCAAGATAAGGCTCAGCCAGACAGCAGCAGCGCTCGTATCGTTGCCACTGGACATGGCCGGCAATGCTTCAGGAGCAGGAAGCAGCGCCGGGCGGTCATTCTCATCCTTCCCCGCCGGGGCAATAGCTAGCGGAATCTGGAAATCCGGAACGAGGTTTGTACTGGTGCGTCCGGCTACCTGTATTGCCAGCAGATCATGCCGGAGTTCGGAGACCCGCTGATAGCGGTTTTCGGCTAACGGCTGCAGCCCTTTCATCAAGATAGCCTCGAATTGGGGAGACACATTAGCGTTGACCTGCCTGGCCGGCAAAATCGTCTGTCCTCTGCCCGTTGTTGGTAGACTCCCGGTCACCACATGGTAAGCAGTTGCCATCAATGCGTATAGATCGGATCTCGGATCTATCACCCCGCGCGCCAGTTCTGGAGCCATATAAGGAGATAGTTGGGCGCGGCCGCCACCGCTAATGAGTTGCGCTGTCTGCATGGCCAATATGACTGAAAAGGTCGTGACGGCACACTGCCATCCTTCATTAACCAACACGATATGCTCCGGGCGAATGTTTCCATGCACCAGTGGAGGGAACTGTTGGCGCAACAGCTCCAGCACCTCAGTCATCTGCAAACAGCAGTCGATCACATGCCGCTCGGCTATAACCCCACCGCTCGCTCGCATACGGGCAAGGAGTGATTCTCCTTTGTAGGCCTCAAACACAAAAAAGGCCCGACCCCGTTCGCTAAATGCATCCAGTAGCGATGGGATGCGCCGGTGGCCACCAATTGCCCGCAGTACCATCGCGGCCTGCTGTAAGGCCGATTGGATGGAGGAAGAAGCCATTTGGGGTAGTTCCAGCTCATAGATGGTCACCGGAGCAAGACCTTTCTGGGTATCATAGGAAACCCATATCGCTTCAAAAATCCCCTGAGACCAGTCCTGGCGTTCGCGGAGTTCACCCAGACGATAACGCCCACTGCGCAATATGGTACCCGGAGGGCTGGGAAGGACATTTGATGGGGAGGTCGACAAAGGTGAAGGGGTTAAAGGAATCGCCTGAAAGTTATGGGGCGCCAGCCCCTCTTGCATGCCCCTGGGATTATCAACAAGAGTCGAGAAAGAAGTTACGGGCGACTCCGTTGAGGGACCTTTCGGTTGCCATCCAATCCATTGGCTTACATCTTGATACTCATTGATGCCGACTGGACGAGCTTTCTGCCCTGCTGAATAGGAGGAAAGTCGGGGACTTCCCGACCTGAGAGGGCTGATCCCGCGTACCGCCAGACCACAATTCGCGCAAGCCCCTGCGCGAGCATCCCATTCATGATTGCAACGGGGACATTTCATCATCGACCTCTTTCCGCTTCCAGTAGACTACATTCGAACTGCGAACCTGGAAGCAAATACTATTGCTAGAAAGGCTTGTTTTCGCAAGAGCCATGATAGTTGATAGCAAGGGAGCTGTCAATCGTATATCCCCATTTATCCTATTGTGCCTGTTTCAATACATGCCCGTTGCCCTTGCCTCCCCCATTTGAGTTCCCATTATTCCCATTGCCTCCTCCGTTGCCTCCATGGTTGCCGTTGCCCCCATTATTCCCATTGCCCCCATGGTTGCCGTTGCCCCCATTATTCCCATTACCTCCTCCATTCCCACCTTTATTGTTGCCGTTCCCGTTGCCTCCTCCATTCCCATTTCCGTTCCCGTTCCCGTTGCCTCCTCCATTCCCATTTCCGTTCCCATTCCCGTTGCCTCCTCCATTCCCATTCCCGTTCCCATTCCCGTTGCCTCCATGGTTACCGTTATCTCCATGGTTCCCATTTCCGTTCCCGTTGCCTCTATGGTTGCCGTTGCCGTTGCCTCCTGACCAGGACGATCCGAACATCGTTATTTGGGCAAAGGTGCCATCGGGGTTAAGAATACCTATCGTGTGGGATTGCCGGCTGCTGTTGCTATTCCAGGGCAGCTTGAAGGTATAGACACCATTGTTGAGGCTACCATTGCTACTCATAACCTGCCCATCTATAACCAGCTGCGCTCCCGATTCAAGGCCACTGCCATCGATAATGACGGTCGCCAGTTCGCTAGAATGGGTGGGTAGAACAAGCTGTACACTCCGCAGGTGAGGCACATTATCACCCAGATCAGCGAGCGCATCGGTCGTCGCCAGGCGTTCTTGCAGATTGAGCCGGGGTAAAAATCCGCGCAAGACCTGGCGCGCATGTGTTTCAAGCGCGGCGAGATTACTCTGAAGTTGACTGCGCTGCGGCCCGGCAGGAACCTGGTTGATGGACTGGACGGCGTTTTCGATTTGCTGGCTCAGGTCTTCCAATTGCTGCTCGTAAGACTGCGTATCGGAAGGGTTGGCAAGATCGGCCAACGTGTTGAGCCGGTCGGCGGCAAATTGCAAATCCAGTTCGGCACGAGCGGCAGCCGAACCACTGAGCGAGAGACGTACATCCTGCTCCCATTGATTTATTGCGTAGAGCGGATTGTGGGGATTGGTGATCTGAGCCGAGGCTATTACTATGCCAACTACCAGCAATATAACCAGTAGACAGCAGCTTAAGGCGACACTAAAGACGGGATGCGCCCGCACTAGCGAACGCGGGGAGAGCTTGCCCCACCAGGGAGTCTGCGCTCTCTGTATACGTTGCATGCGTTGTACAGCATTATGTACCAGCATGCGCTGCTCCAACCTGCCGGCAAAGTCCGCATCAACCCGCACAGCTGGCGCCAGTTGAATACGGCGAGCAATAGCAACCAGCCCCTGTATTTCCTGGTCGGAGTCGGAGTCAGATAGTGTGGATTGCGGCAAGTTTGGTGATGTCTGAGCAGACCAGAAGGAACCATTTTGCCGTTCCAGCTCGTCATTGAGATGTTCATAGAGAGGATTCATCGTACCCCTCCTCGATTTTGCGTCTCTATAGGAGATGTCTCACCGGGCGACACGTCCTTTTGCAGGAAACGGTGCAGGCTATGCAGGGCACGAAATTGTAATGCTTTGATGGCATTCTCATTTTTACCAAGCATGCGTGCAACGGTAGCTACATCATATCCCAGCAGTAATCGACCAACCAGTACCTGGCGTTGCTCTTCGGTGAGCTTGTTCATGGCTTTGACCGTCGTGTTCCATTCGTCGCGCGCCTCCGTCCAGCGTACCGGATCGCTATCAGGATGACTGGCGGAGATTGGCATGTTTTCAGTATCTCCTTCATTGTCCCCTGATGTTGATTCGAGCGGAACATGAGCCGGTAGCTTCTCGCGCTTGCGATAAAAGCCTGCGACAGTGATGCGCGCGATCTGCAAAATCCAGGCCACAAAACCCGCCTCATCGCCAGTGCGCAACTGGCCGATACCTTCAACCATTTTCAGAAACACTTCCGAAGTGAGGTCTTCGGCGGTAGCACGATCAGGAACACGGGTAGCAACATAGCCAAATACGCCGGGCAAGAACTCACGGTAGAGCGTGCTCAACGCCTCAGATTCACCCTGCCGTGCAGAATCAAGCAGCCGGGTGAAAGCAGATGCGCGCTTCCCTGTATCAGGGTCGCTACTACCGGATGTTCGACGCCAGGAAAACATTACGAGCCTCTCCTACAAGAAACCGATACTAAAAGAATCAAGGTAATGCGAGAACTGCGAGGTCATAGCGCCAGGAGCCAATGTTGGATTGCACTGTTTCCACTGCTCCGTTACATTTTCTTTCCTTGCTGCTAACGGCCTCGACCACAGGAAATCCCCCTCTGGTTAAGTTGCAATCGGGTGCATTTTAGTTACGGGTAGGGAAAAACGCAACGAAATTGGACCATCTGGGTTTAGCAATGTGTTGTTTCCCTCGTGCCCCCCAGCCGTAACCAACCGGGGGTAAGATACAACCTTATCTTAGATAGCATTCTTCTTCAAACACCTTTCTTTCTTTTTCCAGGGAGGAATTCAATGAGTATAACGGTCTGTCTTGCGACGAGCACGATAGAATACCCAGAAGGAGGGGGTCATTTCTGGGTCTATCTCAACTGGGCCCTTGGCCTGCAAGCGCTGGGCTGCCAGGTGATCTGGCTAGAGGGGGTTGATTCGCAGCTGTCTGTACATGAAGTACAGTCTCTTATTTCAGCATTGAAAACATACCTGGAACCATACAGTCTCGCGAATCACGTGGCCCTCTGTTCCTGGAATGGCGAGCCTTTGCCCGCAGCTATGACGGCGGACTGCCTGGATATCGAAGCAGCATGCGAAGCAGACCTGCTGCTGAATTTAGCCTACAGCATTCCATCCGGGCTGGTGGAGCGCTTTAAGCGTAGGGCGCTGGTAGATATCGACCCCGGCCTGTTCCAGTTGTGGCTGAGCCAGGGATTGGTTACCCCGGCCCGGCATGACATCTACTTCACGATTGGAGAGACGGTTGGTACGCCTGGGGCAAGATTTCCAGACTGCGGCCTGCAATGGCATTACACGCCGCCTGCTGTTTTTCTGCCCGCATGGCCGGTAACTCCCGCATATGCAAAGGCACCTTTCACCACGGTTTCCGGCTGGTGGGAAGATTGGATTGAGTACCGGGGAGAAAACGTCAACAACGATAAGCGAACCTCGTTTCTTGCCTATGCCGACCTGCCATTGCGCACATCAGCGCAACTGGAATTAGCGCTGTGCCTGTCGCCGGACGACGATGGGGACCGGCGCTTCCTTGAGCAGAAAGGCTGGAGGATTCGCGATTCGTGGGAGGTAACTGCGACTGCTAAACAGTACCGGGCCTACATTCAACAATCGCGTGGCGAGTTCAGTTGCGCGAAGCCATCCTGCATGCTGCTGCAAAATGCCTGGATCAGCGACCGGACGCTGTGCTACCTGGCCAGCGGCAAGCCTGCAATCGTCCAGCATACCGGTCCCAGTCGCTTCCTGCCGGATGCGGCAGGGCTGTTTCGCTTCCGCAGCATAGAAGAAGCCGCGCGCGCGCTGGATACCGTGCAGTCAGATTATGAGCGACAGAGCAGACTGGCACGCCGGCTGGCGGAGGAATATTTTGACGCGCGGAGGGTGGTAAGCTCGGTGCTCGAGCGAGCGATGGCTTGAGAGTGAGGTTGTAGATGAATAATACCCACGGAAGTTCCGGGGCGGGAGATAAAGTACTGGCCATTTTGTCCTATCATAAAATAGGCAAGCCTGCCGTTCCTGATTGGGATACGTGGTTTCATATACCTGAGGCGATTTTCGCGAACCAGTTGAGCTACCTGCGTGAAAATAGTTGGCAGGTGATCGGCCTCGAAGACTTCCTCAGGTCCCTGACGGCACCGGATAGCTTGCCAGAGCGATCCGTGCTCCTGACATTCGATGACGGCTACCGGTCGATGCGCCGCGTTGCTCTTCCCTTGCTGGTCGAGCTTGGATATCCGGCAGTGGTCTTCGTTCCAACCGATTTCATCGGAGGGCATAACTGGTTCGACATCGATAATGAGCCAGAAGATATAATGTGTGACTGGGACGATTTACGTGAATTGGAGCGCTGTGGGGTCTCGGTTCAATCACATGGAGTCTCGCACCGCACATTTTCAGAGCTTGACCTGGCCCAGCAAAAGGAAGAATTACTGCGCTCCAAAGCGGTGCTTGAAGAAGGGCTCGGCAAATCCATCACCGTCTTCGCGTATCCTTACGGGGATGCCGGTGTGGACGCTGACATGCAGCAGAACCTGCTGAGAGAGTGTGGCTATATCGCTGCTTGCCTCTACGGGGGAGGGCCGGTGCGCTTGCCCATTAGCGATCCATACCGCCTGAGTCGCGTGGCTATGGGCCCTGATACTGATCTAGAGGTGGAACTGGAGCGGGGAACCGATGAACGAGAATACCGGAATGATGGAAGAGAATAAGAATCCAGGAACTCTGCGCCTGATGTGGCGTCTGCTACGTATGTGCATGCCAGGTCAGATACCGCTGATTTTAGTGGGGCTGATCGTATCGCTGGGGTCAGCGGGAGCCGCGCTGCTCCAACCATGGCCCTTGAAGCTGGTGGTCGACAATGTTGTGAGCAACCACCCGCTTCCGGGTCCTTTAGCCAGCGTGACCGGCATCATTACAGCCCACACCGCGATCACATCCCCCAGAGTCGCGCTGCTGGTTATCCTTTGTCTCGCGGTCTTAGTGATTCAAGCGCTCGTGGGTCTATTCGAGGTGCTCAGTACCTACCTGCTCGTGTCTGTTGGCCTGCGCATGGTGTTCAAATTGCGGTGCGCCTTATTCAATCACATCCAGCAGCTATCGCTCTCGTTTCACGACGCGACCGCCGTTGGCGACTCGCTCTATCGCGTCACCTGGGATACGTACTGCGTGCAGGAACTGTTCAACAGTGCTATGATTCCGGCGCTCACCGCCGTTTTCACCCTGGGCGGCATTGCCTTCATCATGATTTCTATCGATTGGAAGGTGACGATTGCCGCGCTGATGATCGGCGTGCCGCTAGTATTCTTCATCCGGCGCATAGATAAGCCAATGACCGAATTTTCGACGCGCGTCCACGAGCGCGAGAGCGATATCAGCTCACGCGTACAGGAGGCGCTGACGAGCATCCGAGCGGTACAGGCCTATGGACGGGAGGAGTTCGAGGGCGCGCGCTTCCGCCAGCATGCCAATGCCAGCATGCGCGCGAATCTGCGGCTGACGGTTCTTGAAAGCGGCTCCCAGGCAGTGATTGACTTACTGCTCGCCGTTGGCACGGCGGCCGTGATCGGAGTCACTGCTGCCGAGGCCCTGGGAGGACAACTGACCGTAGGCGATGTCGTACTGCTGGTTGCCTACGTAGCAATGCTCTACCAGCCCTTGCAGACGCTAGCATCGACCGCGGTTGTGGTACAGAGTGCGGCCGCGGGAGCACAGCGCGTCTTTTCAGTGCTAGATGCCTCTCCCGACGTGGCCGATGCAGGAGACGCCATCGAGCTACAGGGCAGGGCAAAAGGCCATATCGCTTTCGAGCATGTCTCGTTCAGCTATCGCGAGGATTTGCTTACCTTGCGCGATGTTTGCATCGAGGTTCCCGCCGGTGGGACAGTGGCTCTGGTTGGTCCCTCCGGCGCCGGGAAGACGACGCTGGCGAGCCTGCTTATCCGCTTCTATGATCCTAAGGCGGGCCGGATCACGCTCGACGGGGCCGATCTACGCAGCCTCACCTTGAAGTCTTTGCGGCGGAATATCGCGCTGGTACTGCAAGAGCCGGTTTTGTTCTCGGCCAGCGTGCGCGAAAATATCGAGTACGCGCGTCCAGGGGTCACGCTTGAGGAGATTAAGGAGGCAGCGCGTGCAGCAGGTGCCCACGAATTTATTCAGGCGCTGCCCGGTGGTTACGAGACGGAGATCGGCGAGCGCGGGGTCACCCTCTCGGGTGGCCAGCGGCAGCGGCTCTCAATCGCGCGAGCCTTTTTGAAGAATGCCCCGATTCTAATACTGGATGAGCCGACGAGCGCGCTGGACGCCGAGACGGAAGCACAACTGCTGGAAGCCCTCGAACGCCTGAAAGAAGGCCGCACCACGCTGATCATAGCCCATCGCTTATCGACGATTCGCAGCGCGGACCAGATTGTCGTCCTGCAAGATGGAATGGTCGTGGAAACAGGGACGCTCACCGAACTGAGGCAAGGCGGCGGCCCTTTCCAGCGTCTCTATGATAGCCAGTTCCGGTCTGTGCCTCATTAATGGGGATTGAACAATCCAAACAAAAAAGATAGGAGCCTTCTCCCCAGGGCCGTAACCAATCGCCACTGAAATACAACTATCTCTCCGTCAGCAACATTTGCTCATGGGAAAGCTGCAACAATCTATTTGTGTCAACAGCGCCTACAATCGCTCCATATGCTACATGTAAAGGGGATTTTACATGTCTATCTCTATCAATACTGGTGTGCGCCCCTGTGTACAAGGAAAATTCCTCTTTGTAGATGAGGAGAAGTTGTATGTTCGCGGCGTTACCTATGGGACATTTCGCCTTGATGAAGATGGTAACGAGTGGCACGATCCAGAGGTTACGGACCGTGATTTCGCTATGATGGTGGCAAACGGTGTGAACGCCATTCGCACCTATACGGTGCCTCCACGCTGGCTGCTGGATATGGCTCAACGGCATGGCCTGTATGTGATGGTTGGTTTGCCCTGGGAACAGCATGTCGCGTTTCTGGACGAGAAGAAACGCGCCGCGTCAATAGAGGAACGCGTGCGCAAGGGAGTGAGGGATTGCGCCGGCCATCCGGCTGTGCTTTGCTATACTATCGGCAACGAAATTCCCTCTTCGATTGTGCGCTGGTATGGTCACCGTCGCATCGAACGCTTTCTAGAGCGGCTCTACCATGCGGCAAAAGCCGAGGACCCCGGGGGCCTGGTGACATATGTGAATTTCCCGTCCACCGAATATCTCGAGCTGCCTTTTCTTGACTTCGTCGCTTTCAATGTCTACCTGGAGTCGCAAAAGAAGCTCCAGGCCTATCTCGCGCGCCTGCAGAACATTGCCGGCAATCGACCGTTGTTAATGGCCGAGATGGGACTGGATAGTCGCAGGAATGGCGAGGAGAAGCAGGCCGAGACCTTAGACTGGCAGATACGTACGATATTCGCCGGAGGCTGCGCCGGTGCATTCGTCTTTGCCTGGACGGATGAGTGGTACCGTGGGGGCTATGAGATCGACGATTGGGACTTTGGCATCACGACGCGCAATCGAGAGCCAAAGCCGGCGCTGGAAAGCGTGCGCAAGGCATACGGTGAAGTACCATTTCCAGCAGATTTAGCCTATCCACGCATTTCCGTGATTGTTTGTAGCTACAATGGGCAGCGCACGCTGCGCGATTGTCTCGAGGGCCTGCTGAAATTGGAGTATCCAGATTACGAAATCATCCTGGTCAACGATGGCTCTACCGACCTGACCGCAGCTATCGGCGAGGAATACGGCGTGCGGGTCATCACCACCGCAAATAATGGTTTGAGCAAGGCGCGCAACACCGGCCTGGAGGCCGCCACAGGCGAGATTGTGGCCTATATCGATGATGATGCGCGCCCCGACCCTCACTGGTTGACCTATCTGGCAGCCACATTTATGAGGAGCGAATATGCAGGCGTAGGAGGTCCAAATATTGCACCTCCCGGAGATGGCCTCATCGCCGATTGTGTCGCCAATGCGCCCGGTGGCCCTGTTCACGTACTGCTTTCCGATCAAGAAGCGGAACACATTCCAGGGTGTAATATGGCGTTTCGCAAATCCCACCTGCAGGCCATTGGTGGCTTCGATCCCCAGTTTCGCATTGCCGGCGACGATGTCGATGTTTGCTGGCGCCTGCAACAGTGCAGTTGGAAATTGGGTTTCAACCCGGCCGCGATGGTCTGGCATCACCGCCGCAACTCGGTACGTACGTACTGGAAGCAGCAAAAGAACTACGGCAAAGCGGAGGCGCTGCTGGAAAGGAAATGGCCGGAGAAGTACAACGCCGCCGGCCACCTGGCATGGGCAGGCAGGCTATATAGTCCGGGCGTCACGCGCGCGCTCAATTTCTGGAGGAGCCGTATCTACTCGGGCACCTGGGGCAGCGCGCTTTTCCAGTCCGTCTACCAGCCAGCGCCGGGCACCTTCTGGTCACTGGCATTAATGCCCGAGTGGTACCTGATCCTGTTAAGCCTGGCCGGTCTATTCCTGCTCGGTATTTTCTGGCCGCCACTGCTCAGCGCGTTGATTTTACTTATACTGGCAAGCGGTCTAACGGTTGTCCAGGCATGGCTGAGTGCAATCCATGCCTCTTTCTCGACTACGACTCACTCGCGCTTCGCACTTACCAAGTTGTACAGTCTGACGATATTGCTGCATTTGCTGCAGCCCCCGGCGCGTTTATGCGGACGCCTGAGCTTTGGACTAGCCCCGTGGAGATGGCGCGGGGTATCCGCTCATGTGCTGCCCAGGCCACAAATATCAACCATCTGGAGCGAGCAATGGCAAGACCCTCTTGAACGCTTGCGCCGTATCGAAGCCAGTATTCATGCGCTCGGCAGCAATGTCCGGCGCGGCAGCGATTACGACCGTTGGGACCTGGAGGTATGTGGGGGCATATTTGGCACGACTCGCACGCGCATGGCCGTCGAAGAACACGGCGCGGGCCGGCAACTGCTGCGTTTTCGCCTGTGGCCGCGTTGTTCGTTCGCCGGCCTCGCGCTCATCCTGCTATTTGGTCTGCTCTCGACGGCGGCAATGTTCGCACAGGCCTGGAGCGCGTCGGCAGTTCTCGGCATTGTAGCCATATTGCTGGCGGTTCGCGTATACGAGGAATGCGCCAACGCCATGGCAACGCTGCTGAGAGTGTTAAAGCACCCGCACAAAGCTGTTAAACATACACGGGTACCGGGCCGCGAGGCATTATATGGGAAGATTGAATGTGAGCAACCGCAAGGATCTTCCATTAACAGATGAATAGGAGTCGATGTACATGAAACGGCTGCGTATTATCGTCGTTGGCACGCTTGCATCCAACCCTTATGCGGGAATGGCCTGGATGCATTTGCAGATTGCCGCCGGCCTGCAGCGGCTGGGACACGATGTTTTCTACTTCGAAACGACCTCGGCCTGGCCATACGACCCGCTACGCCAGGAGATTGTCGGGGATTCGGACTATGCCTTGCCATACCTGGCGCGGATCGCACAAAGCTTTGGACTGGGAGATCGCTGGGCTTACCGGCGCAGTTACACGGATAAAGAGTGGTTTGGCTTGAGCCGGGGCAAGGCCGAGGATTTGCTTGCGCATGCCGACCTGGTTCTGAACGTGGCCGGAGCAACCAAATTGAAGGAAGAGGGACTGAAAATAGGACGTCTCGTATACTATGGCACCGACCCCGTTCTCGATGAGCTTGCCTATGCCAACGGCGATAAGAATACGCGCCTGTTCATTCAGGAGCATGACGACATTATTACCTATGGCGAGAACATCGGCAGGCCGGATTGTCCCATACCGCCCTTGCCAGGACTGCGCGCCAGGACTCGCCAGCCGGTGCTGCTCGATCTCTGGCAGGCAGGACCGCCCTTAAGAGATGCGTTTACCACGGTGAGCAATTGGAAGCAGGAAGGACACGATATTCTCTATCAAGGCGAAACCTATTATTGGAGCAAACACTACGAGTTTATGAAGATTCTTGACTTGCCGCGGCGAGTTGATCAACCCATCGAGCTGGCAATGGGGCTGGCCTACCTGGAGCCTGAGACGCTTAACATGCTGGAGTCCCATGGCTGGCGCTTAGCCGATGCGCAGGCATTTTCGTTGGACCCCTGGCGCTATCGCGAGTACGTACAGGCCTCGCGCGGCGAATTCACGGTCGCCAAGGATCAGAATGTGCGGCTGCGCAGCGGATGGTTCAGCGAGCGCAGCGCCTGCTACCTGGCATCCGGTCGCCCGGTAATCACGCAGGATACCGGTTTCGGGACGGTGCTGCCTACCGGAGAGGGCCTGTTCGCGTTCAAGACGATGGAGGATATTCTGGCCGCTTTCGAGACTATCAACGCGGACTACGAAAGGCACAGCACGGCGGCAAGAGAGATTGCGGAGGATTATTTTAAAGCGGAAACAGTACTAGCGAAACTTCTAGATGACCTGGGGCTTTAATCTATGGAAGGAAAAACCAGGCGTTACCTGATTGTCAACGCCGATGATTTCGGGCTCAGCGCTGGCGTGAACCGTGGCATCATCGAGGCCTTCGAGTATGGCATCGTGACGAGCTCCAGCCTGATGGTCAACCGCATAGGAGCAGAAGAGGCTGCTGCCTACGCTCGCAGGCAGCCAAAATTGGGCCTCGGCCTGCACATAGACCTCGGTGAATGGGCATACCGGGATGGTGAATGGGTAACCCTGTACGAGGAGGTTCCATTGGATGACGCCAGGGCGGTAGAGGGCGAGATAGCGCGGCAACTCGCCTCGTTTCGTTTCCTGGTCGGCAGAGAGCCTGACCATCTCGACTCGCACCAGCATGTGCATCGCGAGGAGCCTGTGCAATCAATCGTTACCGGCATAGGGGAGAAATTAGCCATCCCCGTGCGACACTTCAGTCCACAGATCGGCTATCGCGGAGAGTTCTATGGTCAGACCGAGGAGGGCGAACCATATACTGAAACTATCAGCGTCGATGCACTGATCAAAACGTTGGAAGCGCTGCCCCCCGGCATCACAGAACTTTGCTGTCACCCGGGCTATGGAGATGATCTGGATACGATGTATAGAGCGGAGCGCGCGATAGAAGTGCAGACACTCCGCGATGCCAGGATATGGGCGGCCCTCGATGAGTTAGGAATCGAGCTATGTTCGTTTAATGAGATCGCTAAAGGGCTTTGACGAATTAACTCGAAGAAAGCGACCTCCACGAGAATTTTCCGAGGGCGCCCTCCAGGATTATTTTGCCAAACACCCCCATGCCCCTATGTTTGAGGTGTCACTAGATATGGTATGTAATACCCCTTTAATGAAAGGGGTATACGCCCCACCAGCAGCGTTCCCTCGGAGGTATGTTGCTCTTGATCCACGTGCCCGCGGCGATGGAAGAGTTCAACCAGCTCACTTTTATTATAAGGAATAACCAGTTGCACGGATTCCATGGAGGCGGCCAGGACCTCGGCAATCTTTTCGCGTAAGGCATCCAATCCGATCTCTTTCAGAGCCGACACGGGAACAGCGTTCGGATAGAGCGATGTATCGACCTCGGAGGGATCGTCAAGCAGGTCGATCTTATTCAGGGCGGTGACGCGGGGTTTTCCTGCTGCATCGAGATCGGCCAGGACTTCATTGACGGTCTCGCTCTGTTCGATGGCGTTTTCATGGCTGATATCAACGACTTCGAGCAGGAGGTCGGCATCGATGACCTCTTCAAGCGTGGCGTGGAAAGCGGCAATCAGTTTAGTGGGCAATTTTTGAATGAAGCCGACGGTATCGGTGAGCAAGGCTTCCTGGTTGCCGGGCAGCACGATATGACGCGTGGTGGGATCGAGCGTGGCGAAGAGCTTATTCTCGGCGACCACCTCGGCCTCGGTCAGAGCATTGAAGAGGGTGGACTTGCCAGCGTTGGTATAGCCCACCACGGCTACAACGGGGATGGCTTGCGAGGCGCGCTGCCTGCGATGGAGCATACGCTGCTCGCGCACGCCCTCGATTTCATCGTGCAGTTCGGCTATGCGGCTGCGAATGCGTCGGCGATCAATTTCCAGTTTTGTTTCACCAGGGCCACGCACACCAATGGCGCCACCGGCGCCCGTCGCTCCCGCGCTGCGCGAACCACCTGCCTGGCGCGAGTATTCGTCTCCACGCCCTGACAGGCGTGGCAGGCGATACTCCAACTGCGCCAGTTCGACCTGCAGGCGGCCCTCACGCGTGCGAGCGTGCTGGGCAAAGATGTCAAGAATGAGCGCGGTGCGATCAATGACCCGCGCTTTGAGCAACCGCTCCAGGTTGCGCTGTTGAGATGGGGAGAGTTCATCGTCGAAGATGACGAGATCAAAACCAAGGAGTTTCTCGGTATCGCTCAATTCCTGCGCACGCCCCTTGCCAATATAGGTGGCTACGTCGGGATGGCGCAGGCGCTGGATCATGGACCCCACTACCCTGGCACCGGCCGTGCGTGCCAATGCCCCCAGTTCACTCAACGAGTCTTCCACACTCCAAAGACTCTCACTTTCATCGTGTTCGACGGCGACCAGAAAGGCCTGCTCAGGCCTTTGCGCGCCTGCTTCGATAAACCGGCCCTGTTTTGCCGTAGTTACCTCCACTCTATTACATGTACTACATAATGTATCTCTAACAGTATTGTATCATCCATACAGAAGAAGGCAAGCCAAGCCAAGGCAAGGTTCAAACGTGAACCGGGATGGTTTTCACAAAGAAGCTATTGACTTTCGCGAACAGGCTATTAGTTACGGCGGTGTTATAAAACTGCTGCCAACTCTGAAATTGCGAGGCGCTGACACCAGGTACCTGGTGAACATTCTGGAGAAAATTTTGCAGGACGACCAGCAAGATGACCCAGATCAGCCACGCCTCGACAAAACCAATCACCGCCCCCAGCAATCTATTGCCAAAGCCAATCAGAGGCGTCTTATTTATCACGCCGTTGATGACGGTGCCGATAATGTGGATGACCAGAACCGTTGCGAAGAAGAGCAGGATATAGGCAATGAGCGGCGTAATAGAGATGTTGTTCGTGGCGAGAAACGCCATGAATTGAGGCCCATACACCTTAGCGATGAGAAAGCCTGCCGGAAGGCTGAGCAGGTTGAAGAGGCTGAAGACGGCGCCATTGCGAAAACCATTAAAGACGAGCAGGACAATTGTGATGATAAAAAGTATATCGACCAGATCAAACATCGTTTTGATTCCTCTCGATAAAGATGGAATACGACCCAAAAGCTGAGTCTATTATATACCTGCTTAGACGTTATGGGAAGTGGAGATGTAACAAGACAAAGGAGTTGGAAGCACAAGCCCAGGAGCTCTCGGCGCAGCATGGATCCCAACGACCGGCACAACAACACCTCACCTGCCGGTGATGCCGGCGATGGCTGGTCGCTTACCCTGGGGCCGATCACCGCCGATGTGTATGATGGGAATACCTGGCAACGCCGGCGACCGCCTCCTGCTCTATGATAGACCAACAAGCTCTCCTAATACACGATCACGACTGCCAATAAGGACGTAGGCTCTTCTAGAAGAATCTACGCCCTGGGGGTGATTACTGCACACTAATAACCACATCATCCACGAAGAAATCGGTGGGCTGGTACTGGCCCTGCATATTGGTTCCGCGGAAGAAAAGCATCAACTGCTTGCCCTTATATGCCGCGAGGGCCGATGAGAGATCGTAGGTCTTCGCGACCCAGTAGTTTGTGACCTGCGTATTGCAACTCGTCTGCATATTCGCAATTGTGGCTCCGGTTGTGGTGTGCAACTGGCTGTAGAAGTAATCAAAGCATTGATTGCCCGTCTTACTCGTATCCGAATACCACCAATAGGTGATAGTGATCTTTGTATAGCTGGCCGGTACGGTGAATACCTGCCAGATACGATCATCGCAACCTGGATAGCCGCAGAGGTAAGCGCTGTTCTGTCCCGTGTGCGCATTAAAATTACTGACGAGCTGGTAACCGCCGGAGGATGATTGCTGCCAGGGAGACAGTCCACTCTCGAAACCGCCGTTCTGGATCAACGGCGGCGGGGGCGTCGGAGACGGCGAAGGCGATGGTGATGGAGACGGCGAAGGGGTACTGGTCGGCGAGGGCGTTGGAGTCGGCGTGCCCCCGCCATTGAGCGAGGCCAGATCGTGGGCAATATTGTTGATATCGGGTGATCCTATGCCGCTTCCCATGTCGTAGCCACTCGTGGCAGGATAATAGAGATTGTTGCCGGTGGTAATATCATGGAACGCTGGGAATTGCTGCTGCGCATTGAACAGGGTATAAAGTGTAGGGTTGGCATTACCGGTGGTCGGCTTGCCCTGCGCCTGCAAATACTGGTTGATTAAGGCGGCGCTGCCGGCCCATAAGGGAGCAGCACCACTCGTGCCACCAACCGTTAACCAGCCACTGGAAGGACAACCCGCGTTCACCACTGTACAATACATGGCATAGCCCGTCGCCGGATCACCATCCGCCGTGATATCCGGCACTTCGCGGCAATACTGGCCGCTCGGAGCATGACAGGGCGCGCCGCTACTGTAACTGCTGATGACACCGGCTCCTGTTTGCCAGGAAGGCATCGAGAAGGTATTGCTGACGCCGCCTCCGCTGCCCGCGCCTTTCGGGCTGCGATGCGTATCGTTCGGGTTTGACCACACCGATTCGCCGCCATAGGTGCCAGCATTGAGCTGCAAAGTGGTGCCCCCTACGCCGGTTACATACGGATCATCGGCGGGCGAGTCCACCGCCAGATTATTATCGGCGCAATCATAGGCGCCCGAATCGCCGGAGGCAGCGAAGAACGCCATGCCCTCTGCCGCTCCCTGCTTGAACATGTTGTCCAGCGTCTGCAACTCTGCCGGACCAGTGCTGGACTCACACAATCCCCAACTGATGCTAACAATCTGTGCCTTGTCGTCGTGGACAATCTGGTTATAGGTATCGTTCAATCCCTGCGTCGTATTGGGGCCTTCGTAGACGATTTCGCTGGCATGCGGCGCCATAGCCGCCGCGACCTCGATGTCCAGTTCCACCTCAATCGCCCCCTGTCCCGCGTTTCCGCTGAAATTATCAACCAGCACGTTGCTGATATTCGGACTGCCGAGATTATAGTACTGGAAATACTGCACAATGTCGCTCGCCTGGTAACCATCGAGCTCGAAAAGCGCGATGGTCTGATGATCGCCGAGCATTCCGGCGCTTTGCAAAGGCGCCGCATCATAAGCGTTGGACAAGTCCTGTGGACCATAACCACCTGTCGGCCCGGCCAGTAAAGCCGTATGAGCCTGGCTGTATCCGATACGCGCACTGTGAGTAGTGAGGCGTGAATAGAGCGGAGAGTATTGCACGCTATCGTCAAGACCGCCAATGGAGGTGATGTACTGGCTAATCGAAGAGGGCACGCTGGGTGGAGTCGCATTGGCATAGAAAATCTGGCCGCCCAGCTGGTAATTATTGATCTGCGTATTGAAGGCTTGCTGCACGGCGCTAACCGTGCCTGTGGCATCGATGAGTAAATTGTTGGGCGCAACGCTATTCACCGTCAAACCCTGGCTCTGTAAATAGGCAACCACCTGCTGCACCTGGCCTGATGTTGGGGCAAATAACTGTTCGAACTCGCCAGGCGTCAGGTAGTGATGATACTGAGAGGATTGGGGGTCATAAATAGAGCTTAAAAGCGTATCCAGGTCTGATGCATTGCGTAATTGCAGACCGATAGAGAGATTCAACTGCTGGTTGGGATCGCTGGCCTGTAAGAATTGGGCCTGCGCAATCACCGGCGCGATATTCCCATACAAAGGTGATGGCCCATTCTGATCTGCGCCTGCCGCCAGGCGCATGGCGAGAAGACTGGCGGAAATGAGTACGACGCTGCTAGCAAGAAATAACAGATTGCGTACAAGATGACGTTGCATACGATTCTCCAATGGCAGGACAATCGGAAGATCGCCCCCACAATATACAGGACTTTTGGCCTATCCGGCGAGCTACACGGCAGCGCTTCCACTACCGGTACCTGGCGAAAATAAGGGTTCTACCAGATTTTGCTCGCCGGACACATACAAAAACACTTTATATATCTTTTACCTGTCAGGTGCATGACCTGAGAAATCCTGCTGAAATAAACGTAGCCAGGGGCTGAGTTTGCGGAGAGGGGGCATAGGGGCCAGATTTATCGCGTCCCATGGGAGGGTGAGAGCAATCGCGCGAGGCTGATAGGGAATGTTCATCGCCCAGGTTGGTCATGTCATTTTGAGCGAAGCGAAGAATTTGTATGCAAGACCCCGGAGATTCTTCGCTTCGCTCAAAATGACATGCGTCCCGGATACGTACCGGTTTTGCTGGCGCAAACCTATCACCGGCGATAGGTAAGGTGAGCCGACCTCTACGGGAGATTTCTGGACTCGACAAATCGGAGGTGGGTCCAATCAATCAGCGCCTACCGTGTGTATAGTGCACGCACATTATAAAACGCGCTCCAGCCCGCATACCGGGCCGTCTTCTCGCCAAGCTCATCCTCGATTACCAGCAGGCGATTGTACTTCGCGACTCGCTCGCTGCGGGCTGGCGCGCCCGTTTTAATCTGCCCGGCATTCGTTGCCACCACCAGGTCGGCAATGGTTGTATCCTCAGTTTCTCCCGAACGATGCGAAACCACCGCTGTGAAAGAGGCGCGCTTCGCCATCTCGATGGCTGCGAGCGTCTCGGTCAGCGTACCGATCTGGTTGAGTTTAATCAAAATCGAGTTGGCCGCATGCTCCTCAATTCCGCGTTTAAGACGCGCCGTATTCGTCACGAACAGGTCGTCGCCCACCAGTTGAATGCGATTTCCCAGGCGCTGGCGCAGCAGCGACCACCCATTCCAGTCATCCTGGGCCAGGCCGTCTTCAATAGTGATAATCGGGTATTCGCCAATCCATTGCTCATAAAGGTCTACCATCTCAGCGGAATTAAGCGTCCGCCCTTCGCGCGCCAGCACATATTTACCATTGTCGTAGAACTCACTGGCCGCCGGGTCCAAGCCCAGGCAAATGTCTACCCCCGGTTTGTAGCCTGCCGATTCGATAGCCTCGACGATCAACTCCAGCGCCTCGCGATTGGAGCCGAGGGAAGGCGCAAAGCCCCCTTCATCGCCTACATTGGTATTGTACTTTCTGCCATGCAGCACCTTCTTCAACGACTGGTAGACTTCCGCGCCCATGCGTAGCGCCTCGCGGAATGTTGGAGCACCGACTGGCAAAATCATATACTCCTGCATGTCCGTCGAATTGTCGGCATGCTTCCCGCCGTTCAAAATATTCATCATCGGTACCGGCAGCGTGCGCGCCGCGACACCACCCAGATAGCGATACAGCGGCTCTTGCAGCGCATTTGCCGTCGCCTTCGCCACCGCCAGAGAAACACCAAGGATGGCATTGGCCCCCAGTGCGCCCTTATTGGGAGTCCCATCCAGCTCGAGCATCAGCTCGTCAATCAATATCTGATCCATCGCGTCCAGCCCAATAATCGCCTCGCGGATAGTTTCATTGACATTGTGAACTGCTTTCAGCACCCCCTTGCCACCGTAGCGACTCCTGTCTCCATCGCGCAACTCGACGGCTTCATGTATCCCCGTCGAAGCGCCAGAAGGAACCGCTGCCAGGCCTCTCTCGCCGCCCATCAGTAACACTTCGACCTCAATTGTTGGATTTCCTCGCGAGTCAAGAATTTCCCGCGCTGCTATATCTTCGATTGTAGTAATCCCATTGACATCGACCCGCATAATAAAACCTCCCTCGTTATACTGCTTTGTGCGAAAATTGCTCCTGTTCTCATCGGCCCCATTTTGCTTCCATCTCTCCTGCTTACTTATTATATCTTATCTCCAATGTCTCATATCCCAGAGGAGGCGGACCGCTTCGATCAACCGGGCACGTCGTCTAAAAAAAGTCTGAACAGCCGGCTCTTGCTCGCGCTGAAGAAGACGGCAAACTGGCAATGGAGTGCACCGGGGAGCTGGTGGATCAGTTGGGACAGGGCATCAGCCACTTCGTAGCCATCGCCAGCTTGCAGGCAAGGTGAATAACTGCTCGCGCGCGTGAAGAACCTGAACCATCAACGGGCCAACCGGCTGTTGTTGAAGTTTAGCTTTTAAGGAAGATATAAGCCGGCAACGGACACCCTGGGTAGAGTGAAATCGACTCCTTCTCACTTGTTGGTATCAGCGTCAACGTAAATTGGCGATGGGCGGCGAATGAGCGAGCCGCGAGGCGAGCTGGCTCGCCCTCCTTTCAGAGGACCGGTATTGCCGGAGAATTGCAGCGGGGATTGCACCGCTGGCTGTATGCTAGGCGTCTCCGAGGCATTCTCAGCGTTCGATTGCAACATCTCTAATCCCTGCCGCAGCGTCATCATATCGCGCAAGAAGCAGGCCACAGCGGAAGCCGCCGACCCTTTCTCTTTGGAAAATTCAAAACGCCTGGCGGTTGCCTCACCTGCTACCTGCGCCGCCTGCGCCATAGGATCAGACGTTTTGGCAGCGTAGACATCCTGGAAAATGTCTTCCCAGTTGCTCCACCTGCCGCGCAGGGGCTTCCAACCGAGCTGGCTGTCGCTCACTGTACGCCACTTCTCCTCGGTAAATTGTATCCAGTCATCCATCAGACGAGAAAAGATCTCTAGTTGCTGGCGCAGGCGCTCCTCCTCTTCTGAAGGACGCTGCGGGAAAGCCTGCGGCAAGCCATCGGGGGTCTGTGAATTGGCATAGCCGTTATACCCCGTCCCATTCATCGCCGGAAAGCCCATCTGCGGTTGATTATTTACTCCCGCCAGCGCTCCTGTGGTAGAAGAGGGGAAAATACCCGAACTGGCCAGCGCCGCCAGGTTAGGAGCTAGCTGCCCGTTGGGCATGCTCAGCATCGGTATCTCTGTCCCCGCCGGTATCTCACCAATCACATGCATGCCACTTGTGGCAAATGACGGGCTTAAACTCAAAATAGTCGAGCCATCCGGCAGCACCATGCCCTCGGATAGCGCGGGTAGGCCACCGATCACAATTTCCTCATGCCCAATTGCGTCCAGGATACGCCAGGCGAGACGAGGATGCTTGATCGCCCACCACAACCGGCGCGTAATAAACGTACTGGCAAATGTAAAGTGCACTACCAGCCAGACGACGCCACGCACTGCCAGCCAGTTCAGCAGCCCGACAAGGACAATCCAGTACCAGGCGTCGTGTTGTCCTGCTTCCTCAATGAATGTCAATACAGCTGCCACAGTCAGGCTAGGGTCGCGCAAAGGATTGATAAAATCGACAATGCGCCAGAACCACTTCCGGCCTGTATTCGCGTTCAATTTGCGCTCCTCTCGACCCTACCTCTGGTGCGGTAGGTAGGGTAGGTCGCCAGGGACTACGTGATCGCCCCTACCTACTACTACTCTGATGAGGAATTCTAGCATGCCTTCACAGGTGACTACAAGCTCTCACGCATGAAATAAGTAGTAATGGGCTATGCTGGTACATCTACAATGTCCGCCAATCTTCACCTGTCATATTGCCAAAAACGTATACCAACCATTGAATAGGTAAAGAACGGTACTTTGGTACCGGCCTGTCCAGAATCGGAAATCATAGTAAGGGCGTACCCTTGAGGTCGCCCTCCACTTTCTCTGTTGGCGCTCGCCCTAAATGAAACGCTTCTGCAACTCCAGCAGCTGGTCAATCCCCTGTTCGGACAATGAGATGAGCTTATCCATGGAGCCACGGTCGAAAACACCTCCCTCCCCGGTTCCCTGCACTTCCACGAACTGGTGTTGCGCCGTCATCACGACATTGAAGTCAACATCGGCGCGCGAATCTTCTTCGTAGCACAGGTCCAACAGAATCTCTCCGTCTATGATGCCCACGCTCACGGCCGCTACAGCCGTGTGTACCGGATGCGCTACCAGCACTCCCCGTTTCACTAATAGCGAGCAGGCGCGATACAATGCCACATACGCGCCGGTAATCGAAGCTGTGCGCGTGCCTCCATCGGCCTGTAACACATCGCAATCCAGCGTAATCGTGCGCGGTCCCAGCCGTTGCAGATCTACAACTGCCCGCAATGAGCGCCCAATCAGGCGCTGAATTTCCTGCGTGCGCCCGCTCACCCGGCCCTCGCGCTCGCGCGAGCTGCGTGTGTGGGTCGCGCGCGGCAGCATCGCATATTCCGCTGTAAGCCAGCCCTTACCGGTTCCCTCCAGAAATGGGGGTACCTTTTCTTCCATGCTGGCCGCGCACAGCACGCGCGTCTTTCCGGCTTCAATCAGGACAGAGCCCTCGGCGTAATCCAGGTAATCGACGGTGAGTTTCACCGGGCGAAGTTGAGTCTGAGAACGTCCATCAATCCGTGTCATATACAGAACCCTTCCGGTACTGAAGATTGGGGGATAGGGACCTTCATTGCGTCCCGCTTGTGCTGTTCCCAATTTCAGGTATTTTCTTGAGAGAGTATAGCATATTCAGTTTGCGGGGACCCGCGCGTAGAAGCGTACTACTATTAAGAACGTTCCATGTGGCCTCTGCTTGTAGAGAGTAACAGAAAGGCCAGGGGTAACCAAATCATGAACGGCTTGCAACTAAATTGCCTTTTCAGGCGTATATTAGTCGGAAACACAAGAGAAGAGAATGCCGGGATGTTTTCCTCAATTATGCCCCCTGTCTGCTACAGGAGTGTGGAAAAAGCCACAGGGGAACATTTATCCTGAAACCTTTTGTAGGTTTGGAAAGTGATACATCTGGGCAGAGGGCTGTTTCAATCCCTCACGGATTGAGGAAAGGATCTGGCTCTTGCCACTTCCTGTGAGAGCAGTATCGCTGTTAAACCCGAAAACGTCAAGCGTACATACACCCGTAACAGGCCAAACGAGATTCTTCGTGCTTTTTAGGAAGTCCAACTGAATGAGGGAGACTCGTGTTTGTAGGCGCGACTGGCTATTTTGATGTTATTTGAACCATAGGCCGGTCGATTTGTAGGGGTAGCTATGCATTGCATGCGCTCGTGGCATGCAATGCACAGTTCTCTCCTTGTGGTCACCTGTACAGTGAATATGAATGCTGGTTGCAGGATCCTCTAGACGCAAGACAACGAGTCACTAGCAGAAAGGATTGACCGTATGTCGACGCAGATGGCGCTACAAAAAAGGCCTTCTCGCTTGATACACGCTGATCGTCTAATCATTGCCACTAACCGCGGCCCCGTCGAATTTTTCTTAAGCCAGGACAAAACACTCAAATACCGTAGGGGCGCAGGAGGAATGGTCACAGCGCTCGCAGATGCTGGCAACTCCAATAATGTCACCTGGGTGGCTATGTCGATGACCGAGGGAGACCGTGTTGCGTTTAAGGAAACTCAAGATGGACTATTGCCCTCCCCATTGCCCGGTCAAAAGATGCACCTTCGCTACGTCACTATCCCCAGACCCGCCTATCGCAAACACTACGAGCAGATCAGCAACCAGTTACTCTGGTTTTTACAGCACTACCTCTACGATCCTCAGACAGAAAAGCTGACCGATGAGGTGATTCAAGATGCCTGGAAAAATGGCTACAGTAAGGCCAATCAGTCCATTGCTGACGCGGTATGCGAAGAGCTTGAACGCGAGGAAACCCCGGCCGTCGTCATGTTGCATGACTATCATCTCTACCTTGCGCCCGCCCTGATTCGCGCCTGCTACCCCTCCGTCGTCTTACAGCATTTTATTCATATTCCATGGCCCGAGGGGCGTTACTGGAATTTCTTGCCCAGCAATATTGCGTATGCCATCTTTAACGGTCTTGTTGGCAATGATATTCTCGGTTTCCAGACTGAGAATGACGCCAGTAATTTCCTGCAGGGCGCGGAGATGTTTCTCGAAGGGGTCGAAATTGAACACGACCCCGCTAGTGGCGGGGGCACTATTTACTGGCACGGGCGCACTACCCAGGTAAACGCTTACCCCATTTCTATTTCCGTCGTCCAGGAGCGCAAAATTGTACAGAGCGCTGCCGGGAAAAGGGCGGCCGAGAAGATGCGCCCCCTGCTCAATGAGAAGACCATCGTGCGCGTCGATCGTATTGAGCCGACAAAAAACATCCTGCGTGGTTTCCAGGCATTTGCTCAGATGCTCGATGAGCATCCTGAATTGCGAGGCAAGGTCAATTTTCTGGCCTTTCTCGTTCCATCACGCCAATCGCTTTCGGTGTACCAGCGCCACAACACTGAGATTGTGAAGCTGATAGAAGAGATCAATCAGAAATATGCGACGGATACATGGACACCCATTCATGCCTTTTTCCAGAACGATCGTGTCGAGGCCCTTGCCGCCATGCAATTTTACGACGTGCTACTGGTGAACCCGATCATTGATGGCATGAACTTGGTTGCCAAAGAAGGGCCTGCCGTCAACAAGAAGGATGGCGTCCTGGTACTGTCGCGCACAGCCGGGGTATATAAGCAAATGGCGAAGGCCTGTATTCCCACCTCGCCCACCGATACAGCGGAGACTGCCCATGCTCTCTATAAGGCTCTGATGCTGCCTTCCCAGGAGCGCCGCAGGTTAGCGACGCTGGCGCGGCAGGAGGTCGAGCAGCATGATCTGAGTCACTGGTTGCGCCGGCAGGTAGAAGATATCAACGCGCTGCTGGATACGGCTACTTCTACTCCCTTGCCTCTCACATTGGACGAGGTGTCTTCGAATGTAGGGTAGGCAGTTAGGAGCGAAAAGCGCCCATCGCGGTTTTTCACTCCTAACTGCTTATAACTCATTCACTGCCTGGCGGAGCAATGCCACCATGCCCTCCACTTCACGCACGATGATATCCGCGTGTTCCAGTAATGCGGGCAGGGTATCGTGATGCTCAACAACAATAGCCACGGCCGCTATTCCATCTTGCCGCAAGCGTGCTGCCTCCAGAACGGCATCCAGGTCAGTGCGATCATCTCCGGCAAAGACCACGCCCCGCAGCTGATGGCGCTCCACGAAACGCCGCAGAGATACACCCTTGTCTATTGTCAGCGGTGTCCTGACCTCCACGACATATTTGCCCTCGCTCAAACGCAAATGCAGCTTTCGCGCAGGCTCTGCCAGCAGCGCCAGTATCTTCTCGCGCGCCCCTTGAGGATCGGGAGAAAGGCGATAGTGTATTGATCCGCCGATACGCTTGCGTTCCATCAGTACCCCCGGCATTTCAGCCAGTTCCAGTTCCGCCAGGTCCAGCAATTGTTTGCCCGGCTCCACGTATGGAAGCGCCTCCGGCACTACCTGTACCGTGTGCGTTGATGGCAATCCATCGCACCATTCCAGGCCGTGATTGCCGATATAAGTCAATCCCTCAACATTGATTATGGCCGCACCGCTTTCTACGCTGCGTCCCGTGACAATAGCAACGTGAGCTTGCTGGCGCGCGCGCTCCAATAAAACAGCTACCCCCGGATAGAGTTGTGCCTCACCAGGTGTCGGTGCGATGGGACTGAGCGTGCCATCGATATCGAATACAAACCCGCGAGGGCGTTGAGAAAGAACTGCCTGTATATCTGTAAGCGGCATGTATTCCCTACTCTATGTCCTGCTGATTACCTATGAAGCACAGGACAAGTTGAGCTCGCATTGTCTCTGGATCGCGCCAGAGACTCTGCGCTGCGCCCGGAGTCTCTGCTCACCTTCTGGGTAATCACCACTTATGTCAGCTTTTGCTGCAGTAGTTAGTATTGAAACATATTATATAATCCCGTCCCTAAATTGTCCTCAATCAAAGGTGTCTGCTTCAGAATAGAATGCCTTCCATGGATGAGTTACACGCGACAGGCTCTTAAGCTGGACCTAACTAAATACTGCTGCCAAAGACAAAATGAGCCTTTTACCTGGAAGTAAACGTTGTAAATACTGTTAAAACTGAGATAAGGGATCAACAGAAGTCAAACAAAAGGAGAGACATGAGAAACTGCATACAAAGACTCTCGAAATATATACGGATGGGGCCATATGGCATCGCGGCAAGCGTCATTATTGCGCTGTCCGTCATCTTCCGTACCATCCTGGTGCTATTTTATTTTCCCGAGACGAATAGCGACGAGGGGAAGATGGGTATAGCTGGTATGCACATCGCTTTCCAGGGCCAGCATCCTATTTATCATTATGGCCAGGACTACCTGGGCGTACTCGAAGCGTATATCGCCGCCCCCTTTTTCCGGCTTTTCGGTGTCTCAATTTTTACGCTGCGTATTGGCATGCTCATCATGTTCGCGCTCTTTATGATCGTGATGTACTGGTTAAGCAGCCTGCTCTATAGTAAGCGCCTGGCGCTATTGACCCTGCTTTTGCTGGCTTTCGCGACGACCGATATGCTGATACAGCAGTTACGTGCCATTGGCGGCGCTATGGAGTTGATCCTCTTTGGCGCGCTGATGATGCTGCTCGCTTATCGCCTGGCGGCAACGGCAGGAGAACGCAAACGCTGGCGCTACTTTCTCTATTTCGCCTGGGGTTGGACGGCGGGCATCGCCCTCTGGGTGCATATTTTAGTGCTGCCGTTCGTGGTGTGCAGTGGCCTCTTGATCCTCGTTTTTTGTTATCGCGAATGGCGCACGCTAGCTATTCCTTGCTTACTGGCCGGTTTCATGCTCGGTGGCTTTCTTTTGATACCGGGCTATTCCGCTATTCCCCACGCGCTGTCATTTCAGAGCGGAGCAAGCGTCATGGCGGGTGCCAGCCCGGCGGAGCTGAGCCATCTCTTGAGGAAACAGTTCATCAGTACATTTATGTGGGGTATTCCGCTCACGACCTGGATTCAACCAATCTGCACCGTCTACGACCTGCCATACTACGGCCCTCGTACCTCGTTGACAGTATCCTGCAGCGTTCTACAAGGAAGCTGGGGAGTCTCCTACGTGCTTTTGTTAGCGATAGGCATGGTACTAGCAAGCAGCGCTTTCTGGAAGCTCCGTAGGGGCCGATTGATCGCGTCCACCGCCGATTCATCGGCCCAATACGCCGCTCAGGGCCAATCGTTCAGCCCCGAAATACAGCGGGAAACAGCGCGCCAGTTTGCGCGTTTGATGCTCTTATTGACCGATGCGCTGATCATATTCCTCTACCTGCGCAGCCCTCTTTCGGGATTGAAGCCGTGGAGTACGCGTTACCTGGTCGGTACGCTGGTGGCCACGCCTGCCATTCTCTGGCCGCTCTGGAGGCTGGTAGGTCTGGAAAATGTTTCTCTGACGCCGAGATGGTCTGGATGGACTGCCAAATGGCTCAGCTGTACCGCGCTGGCCCTGGTCATCGTGGTGGCCCTGGCCAGCACCGCCTGGACCGTGACCACGGTGCCGGCCGCCTATGCGGACGAGCAGCAGCAGATGCAACTGGTCAACGACCTGCTAAAGATGAAAATAACGCGAGTGTACCTGGAATACTGGACCTGCTACCGGCTGCTCTTCCAGAGCCAGGAACACATCCTGTGCGCTAAACCGCCGTACCCTTTCACTGTAGGCAACGATGCATACCTTCCCGATGCGCGTGCCGTGCAGCCCAATCCCAATGTTATTAATCCGGCGGTGCCATTTCTTTTCCCGGCGAACGAGCCCTGGGAAATTGCGGCGTTTGAACAATATAATAGAGAGCATGGGAAGCATTTTAAAAAATATACCCTGGATGGGATGCTATTGTATATTCCTGTACTGACGGGATGAGGCACCGCTCATTCTCCCATTCTCGCGTGATATACTACAAACAGTGTCGTCCTGTACCACTAGTATTTCGCGAGGAGAACATGCCAGCAAATTACCACTATATTTTAGTTGACCGCGATGAGCGCGTCGGTATCGTGACGCTCAATCGCCCTGAGGTTCTCAATGCCCTTAATCATCATGTTGTGAGTGAGCTTGCCAGCGCCCTGGAAGCGTTTGACAACGATAATGATATTGGGTGTATGGTCATCACTGGCGCGGGTGATAGAGCTTTTGCTGCCGGGGCAGATATCAAGGAAATGTCCGATAAATCGCCCATCGATATGATGCTGGGTGGCTTTGAAGCCTGGCAGCGCATCCGGCGGATTCACAAACCCCTGATCGCGGCTGTCGGGGGCTACGCGCTTGGCGGGGGCTGCGAACTGGCCATGCATTGCGATATGATTGTCGCCTCTGAGAATGCAAAGTTTGGACAGCCAGAGATTCTGCTTGGTGTCATTCCTGGAGCCGGTGGAACGCAGCGCCTTGCCCGCACCATCGGCAAATACCGTACCATGGAAATGGTGCTGACAGGCGCGCAGATTCCGGCGCAGGAACTGGCCAATCTAGGCCTGGTAAATCGTGTTGTGCCCCGGGGTGAACACCTGACCGAGGCGGTAAAACTCGCCAAAACGGTAGCTGCCCAGGCTCCTATCGCCGTGCGCCTGGCGAAAGAAGCAGTGCAGGCGGCGTTTGAAACCTCGCTCACCGAGGGCCTGGAACTGGAGCGCAGGAACTTCTTCCTGCTCTTCGCCACCGAGGATATGCGTGAGGGTATGCGCGCTTTCCTGGAAAAGCGCAAAGCAGAGTTCCAGGGGAGGTAAAAAACTATGGAAGAAGCGGTTATCCTCTCAGCAGTACGAACTCCCATCGGCCGCTATGCGGGGAGCTTGAAGGATGTGCGTCCCGATGACCTGGCCGCGCTGGTTATAGCGGAAGCGGTGCGCCGGGCAGGTATTGATGCTGGTAGTGTTGAAGATGTTATTCTTGGCTGCGCAAACCAGGCTGGCGAGGACAATCGCAATGTTGCCCGTATGTCATTGTTGCTGGCCGGTCTGCCTGTCCATGTTGCCGGGCAGACCGTCAACCGGCTGTGCGGCTCCGGCTTGCAGGCCATTAACAGCGCGGCCCAGGCCATCGCGGCCGGCGCGGGCGACACATTTGTGGCTGGAGGTGTGGAAAGCATGACGCGCGCGCCATTTGTGTTGGGCAAGGCCGATAGCCCTTTTAGTCGCAACATGAACCTGCAGGATACCACCCTTGGCTGGCGCTTTGTTAACCCTCGCCTGTCCGCCATGCATCATCCCTACAGCATGGGTGAAACGGCGGAGAATGTGGCCGAACGTTACTCGGTCAGCCGCGCCGACCAGGATGCCTATGCGCTGCGCAGCCACCAGCGCGCGGTGGCCGCGCAGTGGTCAGGCCGTTTCGCCGAAGAAATCCTGCCCGTGAGCATCCCGCAGAAAAAAGGGGAGCCCGTTATCGTGGCCCAGGACGAGCAGCCACGCCCGGATACTACGCTGGAGAAACTGGCTGCGCTCAAGCCTGTCTTCCGCAAGGATGGAAGCGTGACGGCAGGTAACTCTTCGGGAATCAACGATGGCGCGGCTGCCCTGGTACTGACCTCCCTGAGCCGCGCCCAGGAACTCGGCCTGCGCCCGCGCGCGCGCATTGTGGCCACCGCGGTAGCGGGCGTCGATCCAGCATATATGGGCCTCGGTCCCATCCCTGCCACGCGCAAGGTCTTACAGCGCGCCGGTCTGAGCATCAAGGATATCGATTTGATCGAACTGAACGAGGCTTTTGCCGCTCAGACCCTGCAATGCATAAGAGAATTGGAGATCAATGAGGAAAAGCTCAATGTCAATGGCGGCGCCATCGCGCTTGGTCACCCGCTTGGCTGCAGCGGGGCGCGCCTGGTCGTCACCATATTGCATGAGTTGGAGCGGCGCGGCGGTCGCTACGGCCTGGCAACCATGTGCATAGGCGTGGGCCAGGGCATTGCGACTATCATCGAACGAATGTGACCCAACTGGCATATTTCTTGCGTCTACTATATAATAATAGTTGCAGAATACCTCTACCTCCAGGAGTATGCATATGGAGAATGCTCAGGCAGCAAGAAAATGGTCGGATTTACGTGGAATAGCTGTAGTCAGCCTTGCGAATGGCGCTAAAATAGGCTCTGTCGATGATTTTTACTTTGATCCGGCGACTTCTCAAGTCTATGCCTTCAAGCTGAAAACAGGCCTGTTCAGCCGTAAGATATTGCATGTGTCCGACATTCAGGGCATCGGACAGGATGCGATCACCTGTCCTGATGAGTCGGCTATACAAAGTGAATCGGAAGAGAGCCAGCTTTCTTCGCTTCCCAACGGTGAGGCTCTACCCACCTTCAGAGTCATGAGCGCCAGTGGAACTGTGGTTGGCAGTGTCGGAGAGGTTCTACTTGATACGAGCAATCCAACTACTGTACAGATCACCGGGGTCGTACTTAGCGGTGGCCTGCTCCAGCACCTCGGCGTTCGCTCTTCGACGATGATCAAAGCACAGGATATTCATTATGGCCAGCATGTTCTGGTCATTCCAGATGCGGTAGCGCAAACGCTTCAGTAGGGAGAAGTGGATGTGTGGAGGGCGTACCCTGGTGGTCGCCCTCTCCTTTTACCTGTTTCTTACGAAACCTCTTCTCCATTTACCGCCGATTCATACGCTTCCTTCAGCTTGGGAACTGTCTCGTATTGATCGAGTTCCGATGGTTTGATCCAGCGCATTTCTGTGGCCTCCCAGTCGGTGTGAATGGCATCGGGGGTTAGCACCTCGAACAGGAAAGGATGAACGAACCAGTGTCTTCCTATTGAGGCATCGACGTATTCTACAACCGCGCCCCGCTTGAGCATTCGCACCTGGTCGCGCTGCAAAGTTGTCTCTTCACGGATTTCCGTATAGGCCTGTTCTTCGGGCGTCACACCCTTCTCGACAAAGCCACTGATGCCTCCCCACCGCGCATTATAGCTGCCCACACGCTGGCTGCGGCGCACAATCAAGATGCGCGGTTCATCATTATTTGTACTATCGGAACGCACCAGAAAATTGGTGACAACGGGAGTATCCCGTAGAGATTCGTGCTCATTATTCAATGGTTGAGAATCCATATTTGCACTCCTGAAAAAGTTGGCAGTTGACTTACGCTTGACAGTACAGATTGGCTCCTATATAGTATGCTTGGCGTAGCATACCTAAATTACACAGCCATTCGGCATTCGTATGCTATCATTATATCTTTTTTCGAGCCTTTTAAGGCCTGTGTACCTGACTACTGGAGGTAGGCCGAGTGTCATCGCTAACGACGTTGGATATCGTCTTCGTCCTCATTGCTCTGATCCTGGGAGCGGGGGTTGCTCTCTATGCGGGGTATTTACTCGGGACGACACGAAATAAACAGCAATTTGAAGAACGCCTGCGCATCGAAAAGGAGGCCAATGAGCAACGACTCCTGGATCTCCAGGCGCAGCAGCGTGAGGCGCTGCACGAGGCACGTGACGAAACCGCTCGCTTCCGGGCGGCCATGGAACGTGACAATGCCGAGCGCCGCGCCGAACTGCAGCGCCAGGAACGGCGCTTACAGCAAAAAGAAGAGGTTCTCGAGCGAAAAATTGATGCGTTAGAGCAGCGCGAGCGCAAGCTGACTGCGCGCGAACGCGCTGCCGAGCAAACTCGTGAAGAGCTGGAGGAGGTAAAACTCGAGCAACTCAACGAGCTTGAGCGCATTTCACGGCTCACCGAAGAGCAAGCGAGAGAAGTCTTACTGTCTCGTATTGAAAATCAAGTGCGTGCTGAGGCGGCACGCAGAATTCGCGCAATTGAGGAAGCGGCCCGCGAAGAGGCCGATGCCCGCGCGCGCGAAATCATTACGCTGGCCATCCAGCGCTGCGCCTCCGACCAGGTAGCCGAGGCGGTTGTCTCGGTGGTGCCCTTGCCGAATGATGAAATGAAAGGCCGCATCATCGGTCGCGAGGGGCGCAATATCCGGGCGCTTGAAGCCGCCACGGGCGTCGATCTCATCATCGATGATACCCCGGAAGCGGTCATTCTCTCGGGTTTCGATCCCGTACGGCGCGAGGTAGCTCGTCTTGCATTGACGAAGTTGATTATTGATGGGCGCATTCACCCTGCTCGTATTGAGGACGTGGTGGCCAAGGCGAGGCAGGAAGTGGATATCATCGTGCGCGAAGCGGGCGAACGCGCGGCTATGGAGGCCAATGTGCATGGCTTGCAGCCCGAATTGCTCAAAATCCTTGGCCGCCTGCACTTCCGCACCAGTTATGGGCAGAATGTACTCGCGCACTCCGTCGAGGTTTCCATTCTAGCCGCGACCATGGCATACGAACTGGGCGCGGATGTCAATGTCTGCAAAACGGCGGCTTTGCTGCATGATATGGGCAAGGCCATTGACCAGGAGGTAGAGGGGCCTCACGCCATTATCAGCGGTGAGATCGCCCGTCGCTTCGGCAAATCCCCCCGGGTCATTCACGCTATAGTTGCGCACCATGCTACCGAATCCGAGCCGCAGAGCCTGGAAGCAGCTATCGTACAGGCGGCGGACGCGATCTCAGCCGCGCGTCCCGGCGCTCGCCGTGAGACCATTGACCTTTACATCAAGCGCCTGGAAGCGCTTGAGAATATCGCTAATTCGTTTACCGGCGTAGAAAAATCGTTCGCGATCCAGGCCGGTCGCGAGGTGCGCATCATCGTCAAACCCGAGGAAATCGATGAATACACCGCAAATCGCCTGGCCAGCGATATTGCCCACAAGATCGAGGAAAGCCTCGATTATCCCGGGCAAATCAAGGTCGTCGTGGTTCGCGAGACGCGCGCAATCGATTACGCCAAATAAGCCCGGCAAGCCGCAAGCAAGGCTTGGCCGGATATGCTGTTGTTCATTTTAGTGTAACCGTAGAATCAGGAGGAAAGGGCCGCCTGATGAAATCTTGACAATCAAGATCCGCCAGGTCATTCTTCGACCCGCTCAGAATGACCTGCTTAATCACTGTCCAGCTTTAGTTATCAGGATTCATCAGGCTGCTTATCTGTTCTTATGACCAATTACATTGACCTTCACACCCATTCGACCGCTTCGGATGGTATTTACTCACCGACCGAATTATTGCGCCGCGCCAAAGAGATTGACCTGCGCGTGCTGGCCCTGACCGATCACGATACCACGGATGGCGTCGATGAGGCAGCGCAGGCGGCTCGCACGCTGGATATAGATTTTATCCCCGGCATCGAAATCAATACCGATGTCAGCGGCGGAGAAGTACATGTGCTCGGATATTTCATTGAATATGCGCGCCCGGAATTTCAGGCCATTATTAAGGTGCTACGTGATGCGCGCGAGCGTCGCGGGCAGCGCATCGTTGAAAAGCTGAACGAGCAGGGCGTCAACGTCTCCTGGGATCGCGTGCGCGAAATAGCGCAGGGAGCGGTAGGCAGGCCGCACGTCGCGAAGGCCCTTCTGGAAGCTGGCTATGTCCAGACCATCGGTGAGGCTTTCGACAAATATATCGGCACAAACTGCTATGCCTACGTCCCTCGCTACCGGCTCACGCCGGAAGATGCGGTGCGCCTCATCGCCAGCGCCAATGGCCTGCCGGTTCTGGCCCATCCCGTCGAACTTCCCGGCCTCGACGAACTGCGCAACTGGCTTCCTGGCCTGTGCGAAGCGGGTATGGTAGGCCTGGAGACCTACTACGGTCCTTATACATCTGAGGAAGAGCAGGCCTTGCTCGCCCTTGCCAATGAATACAACCTTATTCCAACGGGCGGCACCGACTTCCATGGTCCTGGCATCCATCCCACGCCGCTTGGCGGCCGCCACGTCCCCTACGAGGCGGTTGAACGCCTGAAGGCCGAGGCAGCTAAACGACGAGGCAAGAAGCCCCCGTCTTTCGAGCTACCCCCTCCTGTGCAGGAGAAGTAGTTGTTTCAGGGAGGTGGGAACGTGGATGGCCTGCTGAGCGGTAGCTCAGCAGGCCATCCACGTTCCCACCTCCTGAGAATGGCAAGAGAAGAGATCGAAGTATGACTCACCTCTACTTAATCCGTCATGGCCAGGCTGATGGCCTCCAGCCGGGCATCATCGGCTCGATCACTCCCGATTCTGGCCTCTCACGGCTGGGGATTACGCAGGCCGAGCGCCTGCGCGACCGGTTAGCCACCACCGGCGAGATACAGGCCGATGTCTTAATATCCAGCCCACTGAAACGGGCCAGAGAAACAGCGGATATCATTGCTCCGGCGCTGGACCTGCCGGTGCTGGTCGATGACGAGGTCCAGGAGCTTAACCTGGGTGAGTGCGAGGGCCACGCACCTGCGCGATATCGGCGCGGCAAGACGTATTGACTGGGAAAATATTCCCGCCATGCCCATTGCATGGCGAGCCCCGGACGAGTAAAACAGGTACAACGAATGATGTGGAAGCCGCGTATAATAATTAGGGAAGACACTGAAAGAAGAAATCCTGAGCCAGATAATACGAGGATAACACTTGGAACAAGAAACAACGCGCCAGAACAGGCGCCGCTTTGTGCGCGAGCTTCTGGAAATTCTGACCCTGACCCTCTTAATGTTTCTCGTGCTGCGTTTTGCCGTCCAGAATTTTCGCATCGATGGACCGAGCATGGAACCAACGCTGCACAACCAGGAATACATCCTCGTCGATAAAGCGGCTTACTTCTTTCACGCGCCCGAGCGAGGTGATATCATCGTCTTCGAATACCCGCTCAACCCACAGGTAGACTATGTAAAGCGCATCATTGCTATTCCCGGCGACATCATCAGCGTCGTTGGGCAGCGCGTAACCGTTGATGGGGTGACGTTGAAAGAACCATACATCAACAAGAGTGACCCGTACAATCCTTTTCCTCCCATCGTTAACCGCATCGTGGGACCGAACGAATATTTTGTGATGGGAGACAATCGCGGCAACAGTTCCGACTCACGCGAATGGGGATTTGTGCCCCGGCAGAACATCATCGGCAAGGCGGATTTTATCTACTGGCCGTTCGGTGAAAACAATTACGGCTTGCTTCCCAACGCCAGCCCGGTTTTCGCGAAAGTTCACCAGTGAGGGCCTATATTTACAAACTGCGCATAGCCTCGCGCCAGCCCCTTTCGCGCCAGCGGCTCCTACCATCTCCGGTGCCCTCTTCGCCCGCGGGCCGCCGCCGCAATTTCTCCTCTTCCACCTGCTCGTTCATCAAGAGGCTCGCCGCGAGAGCCGCTACCACCTCCCGGTCGCGCTCACTTTCTATTACCTCACCTCCAGTCGTTGAAAGCGGTGGCGTTTCTACATTTCTCTTATCCCATTCTTCCGCGATAAAATCGGTGGACATATCTCCTGCTTGAAAGCGCGGATTATCCATCAGCCAGCGCGCGAAAGGCAGCGTTGTGCGCACACCCATAATGCGGTATTCATCAAGCGCGCGGCGTAAGCGCGCAATGGCCTGCGCGCGATCCCTGCCCCATACAATCAGCTTGGAGAGCAGGGGGTCGTAGAAAAGCGGCACCTGCAGGCCTTTGTACAGGCCACTATCAACGCGCACGCCTGGGCCTGCCGGCTCCTGCAATTCCAGTACCGTGCCTGTGGCCGGTAAAAAGCGGTTTTCGGGATCTTCCGCCGAAATGCGACTCTCAATCGCCGCTCCATTGAACTGGATATCTGCCTGCGTAAATGAGAGCGGCAGTCCGGCGGCCACGCGAAACTGCTCCTGCACCAGGTCGATGCCGGTACGCAGTTCGGTTACCGGGTGCTCCACCTGGATTCTAGCATTGACTTCTAGGAAATAGAAATTCCGGTCGGGGCCGAGTAAAAATTCGGCGGTCCCGGCATTGATGTAGGAAATGGAGCGAATCAGGTTGATGGTCGCGGTCGTCATGCGCTGCCGCAGCTCTTCGTCCAGCACGGGAGAGGGGGACTCTTCGATCAATTTCTGATGGCGGCGCTGTATGCTACACTCGCGCTCACCGAGATGCACGACATTGCCATGCGTATCGGCGATGAACTGTACCTCGATATGCCGCGCGGGATGGATGGCTTTTTCCAGGTAGACACGATCATCGCCAAAAGCGCTTTTCGCCTCACTACGTGCCGTGCGGAGTGATGCGGGCAGGTCTTTGGGGTCGCGCACGAAGCGAATACCCTTGCCACCTCCACCTGCCGCGGCTTTCAGCAACAGGGGATAGCCGATGCGGGCCGCTGCCTCCGCAATCTGCGCGTCATCCAGTTCATCGGTCATAGCGCCGGGCACAATCGGCACGTCCACTTCCTTCGCCATCTGGCGCGCTGCCGTCTTCTCGCCCACACCGCGCTGCACTGCCGCGGGTGGCCCGACAAAAATCAATCCCGCCTCGTCGCACGCCTCCACAAATGTGGCATTCTCAGAGAGAAAGCCATAGCCGGGATGAATGGCCTGCGCGCCCGCGCGCTTAGCGGTTTCGATGATGGTAGGAATATGTAAATAACTCTTCGAAGCCTGTGACGGGCCGATATGATACGCTTCATCGGCCATACGTACATGCAGGGCATTGCGATCAACATCACTATACACGGCCACGCTCGTCAGGCCAAGCTCACGGCACGCGCGAATCACACGCACGGCAATTTCGCCACGATTAGCAATCAATACCTTCGAAAAAGGCCAGTTGGATATGGAGTTTGTAGGCACGGAAATACTCCTTTCAATGACTGTATTATCGCAGATTCGCGCCGGATTCACAATCTGTTTGATCCATAGCTCCGCATGGTTTAAGGGCGCTACGGGCCGGATTCATCGCGCCCCGGGGTGGGGCCGCCCCTACAATGATCACCTGATTTCTAGGGGAGAAGAACCTGCACTACCCGCGAAATCACTATAGGAAAATCAGGTCATCCTTGAGGGTATATGGTATTATTTTTTGCGAGAATAAGGTAAAGTAATCATAAAAGAATGTTTAGTCACATGGATTACTTAGAAGGATAAGAGCAGAGACGAGATGTGTAAGCAGTAAGGATATTACCTGCTGCAAATGGGGGAGAAAGGAAAAACATGGTAGTTCGCTACACTTCTGGAGGCACAAAATGCTTTTCCATCATTGGCATCGTAACCATGATTCTAGCAGGATTAAGCGCGTGTAGCCAGGGCGGTTCAGGCACGATTGCCTTCACTAATCAATCACCGATTACTATTGGAGCATCAATCTCGATCAAGGGTGACTTCGCCGCCGATGCCGCGGCCGTTCTCAAGGGGTATCAACTCTGGGCGCAAACCATCAACAATAGCGGCGGATTGTTGGGGCGCCCGGTCAAGCTGGTCATTCTCAATGACGACAGCACACAGGACAAGGTGAAAAGCAATTACGATACCTTGATTACCAAAGATCACGTTGATTTGCTATTTGGACCTTTTTCCACGCTTCTAACCAAGCCCGCGGCTACAGAAGCGCACAAGTACCATTATGCGTTTGTAGAAGGTGAAGGTGGGGGTCCCTCGCTATTCGATCCGACACAAGGGTATGGGTTCGATGATCTCTTCTGTGTGACTCTTCCGGCGGCTAATAACCTGGAGACTTTCGCGGATTACATCCTCTCGTTGCCGCTCACACTTAATGGCAAACCCTACCGGCCCGCAACCGCCGCCTATGCCACATCCGATGACCCGTTCACGCAGCCACAGTTGCAACTGGCCGAAACGATGCTGGAGCAGGGTGGCATCAAAACGGTTTACTCCAATGCCAATTCACCCTACTCGGCCGATGATCCCAATTATGTGACGAAGTTTATTCCCGGGGTGGCGCAAAAGATCGTCGACTCTAAAGCCCAGGTGGTGCTGCTGGGCACGCAGTTTCCCGATGTGATCGCCTACCTGAATGTCTTCAAGAAAGATCACTACAATCCACAAGCCATCATCGCCACTGCTGGACCTGACCAGGGCCAGGATTTCATCAAAGGAGTTGGCGGAGTCAAATATACCGAGGGTATGTTCGTGCCTAATGGCTGGTACCCGCAGGCCAATACATTTGGGAATGCGCAGATGGTGCAGGCCTACCTGGCACAGTATGGTGGCAATGAGAATGATATCAATGCCGACGTGGCCGAGGCCTACTCCACCGGGCAGGTATTGGAGCAGGCGATTACCAGGATACACAGCCTCGATAATACGAAACTGGTCACCGAGCTGCATAACGATGTCTTCAATACGGTGCAGGGTCCGGCAGAATTTCCCACCAATCTCCATGGAATGAATAGCGAGGCGCTGGCCTACCTGTTCCAATGGCAAATGGGGAATTTCATTCCGGTCTATCCCTCTTCGGCAGCCGCAGAGAATCCCGAGTTCCCTAAGGTCAATAACTATTGAGAAATCAGGACGACTTCTACAGCTGTCCGCCGGAGAGTTCTAAATAAAGGGCAAAAGGAACCAACCGTTTTTGAGAAGGAAGAACGGGCGGTTCCTTTTGCCTTTTTTACCGATTCGTATAGGAATTTTTGGGGACTCTCCCACCCAGAAGTTCCATTTTCCCCTAAATTCGGGTAAAGTAAAACTCGTCGATTTACCAGGTCAATCCTGATGAGTTTCGTGTAGGTAGGTAGAGGTATACTCCAGAGGCATTCGCATTAGCCGGTGGAGTGTGCATATTCCCGCAGAGGGCGATCACAAAAGCCTTCGCCCAGCTATCTCGCAGCAACCGAGGGGAGAGAAATGAAAGACATTGTAACGCGCTTCACCATAAAGAGCAGAGGAGCTATATCGACCGTTTCTATCATGATCGTGATCCTGGCCATATTGAGCGCCTGTAGTTCGGGCGGCAGCGCCGGCTCGACGAACTTTGCCGATTCGACGCCCATCACCATCGGCGCCTCGTTCTCCAATTCAGGCGACTTCGCTGATGATGGCAAAGCGGTAGAGAAGGGATATCGCCTCTGGGCGCAGATGGTCAATAATAGCGGCGGCATACTCGGTCGCCCCGTGCAACTTGTGATCCTGCACGACGATAGCGACCCTGATCACGTAGCTGCCAACTACAGGACGCTGATTGACAAGGATCATGTTGACCTGGTAGTAGGGCCATTCTCGACGCTGCTCACAAAGGCGGCGGCAATTGTGGCCGATGGCGGCAACGCCTCCCACAAAGTTTACGCATTTGTAGAGGGCTCAGGTGGCGGCCCCTCGGTATTTGACGCCCATCATGAGAATTTATTCAGCACCAGTGTCCCAGCCGTCAACAATCTGGCGACCTTCGCGGATTACATTCTCTCACTCCCTGAGACGCTCAATGGCAAACCCTATCGGCCTGCAACCGCTGCCTATGCCACTTCCAATGATTTTTTCACACAGCCACAATTGCAAAAAGCCGAAACGATCATGGTGAATGGCGGCATCAAGACAGTTTTCTCGAATACTGGCGCCGGTTTCCCCAGTGATGGACAACCCTACTCGGCTGATGATCCCAATTATGTGACGAAGTTTATTCCCGGGGTGGCGCAGAAGATTGTAGACTCAAAAGCTCAGGTGGTGTTGTTGGGCACGCAATTCCCCGACGTGATCGCCTATCTGAATGTCTTCAAGAAGGATCACTACAATCCCCAGGCCATCATCGCCACTGCTGGACCCGACCAGGGCCAGGATTTCATCAAGGCGGTGGGTGGAGTCTCATATACTCAGGACATCTTTGTGCCGAATAGCTGGTATCCTGATGCCAACACGTTTCAGAATGCGCAGATGGTGCAGGCCTACCTGGCACAATATGGTGGTAGCAAGTACGATATCAATGCCGACGTGGCCGAGGCTTTCTCGGTGGGGCAGGTCTTGCAGCAGGCGATTACGAAGATACACAGCATCGATAATACGGCGCTGATTAATGAGTTGCACAATGATGTCTTCAACGGCGTGCAGGGGCCGGAAGAATTCCCCAGCGATTTGTATGGACAAAATAGCCTGGCGCTGGCCTACCTATTCCAATGGCAAAATGGGAATTTCATCCCGGTCTATCCCTCTTCGGCAGCCACGGGGAATCCTCAGTTTCCCAAGGCTGCGAACTATTAACAAATCATCAGGGCGACACTTGTGGTCGCCCTGGTGGAGTCCTGCATATTTTTGCGGTCATGAGCCGGCAATCACTTCATTCAAATCCCGGCCCAGGTCTTTCAGCACTACCATCGCGGCATTGCGCCCTGGCGCTCCCGTAACCGAACCGCCGGGATGGGTTGTCGCGCCGGTCTGGTAGAGGCCGGGAATCGGCATGCGGTGTTGAGCATAGCCGGGAACGGGTCGCAGTGCTTCAGTTTGCGATGGGTCCTGGTCTCCGCCATGACAGTTGCCGTGCCAGTTGTGCCGGTTATGACGTTCCAGGTCGAGCGGGCTGCGGATTTCGGTCGCCAGTATCTTGTCACTGGTCAGGTTGGGGGCGTAGCGGCGCAGGTGTTCCAGGTTGCTGGCCGCCACCTGTTGCTTGATCTCGTCCCATTTTTCGGCTCCCTCGCGTAATGAGTAGGGTTGCACGTTGATGATCTTCATCGTATGCTTCCCCTCCGGCACGCGCGAGGGGTCTTCTACCGAGGGCGTCAATACCAGCAGCACGGGGTCGTCGCTATTGACGATGCCGTGATCGAAATCCCAGACCACGCGCAACTGCCGTTCGTCTGTCTGCGCGATGCCGGCCGCCACCACTGCCAGCGAGCCTTCATCAGTAGCGAACCTGGGCGGGTCGCTCGTCGCATAGTGGGCCACGAACATCGAGCGACCCGCTTTGTAGGTGTCCACGCCGTACAGGAATGCATCGCCCCAGACCTCGGCGGGAGCCATCTCTACCAGGTGTTTGACATGGATGGTTGAGACAACAGCATGGCGCGCGCGGAACTGCTCTCCGTCTTCCGTTTCGACACCCACACAGCGACCACCCTCAAGTAGCAGGCGGCTTACCGGCTTATTCGTCAGCACGGTTCCGCCGTGATCCTCGATGTAGCGACCGAGTGCGGCGGTCAGTTTCCCGGAGCCCCCTTTGGGAATAGCCCAACCACTGCGCTGCCGCCCGGCCACAAACGAATAGGCCAGCAGCCCGGTTCCGGGACGTTCCGCCGGTTGCAGCGTTCCCTCCGCGAACCACAGCATCCACGACTTCACATGCCAGTCTTCAAAAGCCGCGTCGATGATATCCCATGCCGAGAGCGCCTGGCGACGCATCCAGACCGCTCCCTGCGGGTGGGAAGCAAGGGCGCCCGAAACCGAAGAATCCCAGCCGATAGGCGTATAGCGGATTTTATTGAAGATGGAAGCCACGGCACGCCATTCGGTGATCATCTTTCGATATGTATCCGCGTCCTTGCGTGAGAACTTCGCGATCTGTTCACACGTGCGGTCAATATCGACCCACTGCGTGATATAACTACCGTCCGGAAACATCACGTGGGAAGCGGGATCAACCTGCACATACTCCAGGCCATATTCCACCAGCGGCAGTTCCTGGTTGCGCCAGATCGGGCTTTCCATAAAGATCGCATGCGCCGTCGAGCAGGTATCATGCAAAAAGCCGGGCAGTGTCAACTCCTCGGTCGTCGCGTTACCGCCAATCACGGAATGCGCCTCCAGCACCACACAGGAATAACCTGCCTTAGCCAGGTAAGCCGCCGTCACCAGGCTGTTATGCCCGCCACCGGCCACCACGATATCAAATTGTTCTGTCACCTTTCGTGTCTCCTGTTGTATGCGAACAATGTAGTATCAAATCAGCCCCGCGTTCGCCACATCTTGCCGCAGTTCCTCGCGCTCTTGCGGCGTAATCGGCATCAATGGGGGGCGTACCGGGCCTCCGACCATCCCCATCAGATCGCACCATGCCTTCAGATAGGCAATTGGCATCACGCGGCGCGCAGGCCAGGGATCACGCAGCCATTTATCGAAGATCTGGCGCGCGGGGTCTAAACGACGGGCAACTTCCGCGGCCTCCTCGATGCGATTCGCGAAGACGAGCGCCGTATAATCCTTGATCAGCGCGTAGCCGGGCTTCTGGATCAGGAATGGCGAGGCCGAGGACATGTATAGCTGGCAACCATGCTCAACCATCAGCCCAAAGAAGTTGCGCTCATCGGGATGGCTCACCAGAATGCGATCTCCCACCAGCCGTAGCGTCTCCAGCGTATGCGGCATCTTGGGCGAATTCTTCACCGCGATGATATTCTCCAGGTCTGCCAGGCGGCTCACCATCTGTGGACTGAGCGTGATGCCGGTATACCCCGTGTTGGTAATCAGTATTCCGGCCTGGGTGCGGTCCGAGATGTAGCGGAAATAGCTGTAAATTTGCTCGTCGTCGTAGGCCATGAAATACGGATTGCCCACCGCCAGGTAATCGGCTCCGGTGCGCTCGGCATGATGAGCCAGTTCGACGCTTTCCTTAACCGAGGTATGGCCGATATGAATCATGACCGGCACGCGGTCGCGGCACTCGTCAATCACGATTTCGGCGGCCCGCTTGCGTTCCTCTGTCGTCAGCGCCCAGAATTCGCTCATGAAGTGGCCGCAATAGATACCATCCAGCAGCCTGTTGTCGATGCAATAGCGGATATTGCCGCGTAGCCCCTGCTCATCCAGTTCGTCTTCGGCTGTGAAAGGATAGGGAATTGCTCCCCAGACGCCCCGCAGATGGGCGCGTGCATACGCTTTGGCCTCAGCGCGGCTATAGCGCGGAGACGCGCTGGTGACACTCATGAATTACCCCTTCCTTTCCCTACGAAAACTATTTACGCTCGCAATTGGCCGCGCATCCAATCCGCCATCTGCGGTCGATGCTTGTACACGATGTTATTGCAGACGTGATTGCCGTCCTCAAACATCCACAGTTCCACCTCTCCTCCTGCCTCCGCTGCCATCCGTTCGGCGTCCGAAGGGGGTATGAGGCGGTCCAGGCGTCCCATAATGATCAACAACGGGCAGCGCACCTTTTCCATGACGCCCTCCAGATTGAATGACGCTAACTTCTCCAGCGCCTCCTGCTCGCTGCCGGAAGCGGAGCGCGCGATGAAGGCATCGCGCGTCAGGCGCGGCAAGCGATCAAAGTGGCCGGTGATGTTATAGCCACCGGCGACGGCGATAGCCGCCTTCACGCGTGGCTCAAATGCTGCGGCGCGGGGCGCGTAGTAGCCTCCCATGCTCACGCCCATCAGTCCAACGCGGCCCGCATCGACATCCGGGCGCTGCTCCAGGTAGTCGATAGCATGACGGATGGCGACCTCGTAATCGTGGCGCATCGGATGCTCAAACTCCATCTCGCCCTGTCCGGGACCATCGATGGCCAGTACTGCCATACCGCGCTCTAAAAACACATTTCCATAGTTGTGCATCTCTTCCTTGACCGAGTCGAGGCCGGGCACCAGGATAACCACTGGCGGTTTTGCCACATGCCACGGCTTGCGCAGGATGCCATACATGGTGGACCCGCCCTCATAGGGAATCGCTACCCGCTCGCCCGGCATATCGAAATATGGCAAGGCTCGCTGGTAGACGGCTACATTGCGCTCGTGCGCGGCCCGCAATTGATCGGGATGGCTCAGGAACAGAAATTTCCCGAAGTGGTAAGCCATCGCTGCATGCAAATAATGATATGCCGCCGATTCATAGTTCCCGGCTGCTTCTGCCTGCTCGCCCATTTGCTCGTGCATTGCTCCGCATTCGCACCATTTCTGGCACCATTCGTCCCAGGTCTCCACACTGTTGGTGACGCGAATGAAATCGTTGTAGTCGATGCCGTTGGCAATGAAGCGCGGCGCCCAGTTGTCGATGGCGCTCTGCACTCGTTCATCTCTCGCCATGGGTTTACCTTTCTAACAGTTTCTGGCGCATCCAGTCCGCCTGTTGCGGCCGGTGCTTGTAGGGGATGTTGTTGCAGACGTGGTTGCCATCTTCAAAAAGCCAGAGTTCCGCGCTGCTGCCGATCTCCGCGGCGATGCGCTCGCCCTGCTCAGCAGGCACGAGGCGGTCGCGGCGGCCTTGAATGACGAGCATGGGGCAACTGACACGCTCCGCTACGCCTTGCAGGTTGAATTGCTGCAATTTTTGCTGGGCCTCCTCTTCGTTAGCGGCCTTGAGGCGATGCACCATCGTTTCGCGACTGATGCGCGGGCGATTGCGAAAGTTGGTAGCCTGGTTGTAGGGGCCGCAGTTTTCGATAGCGGCTTTGATGCGCGGCTCGAAAGCGGCGGCGCGCACGGCGAACTGCCCGCCGAAACTAACACCCATCAAGCCAATGCGCCGGGCGTCTATATCTGGACGGCTTTCTAGATAGTCGATGGCGTATCTTACGGGAACTTCGTAATCGTGGCGCAGGGGGAAGTCGAACTCCATCTCACCCTGGCCGGGACCATCGAGCGCCAGCACCGCCATACCGCGGCGCAGGAAGTCATCGCCGTAGAGGTGCAGTTCTTCTTTGACGGAATCCAGGCCAGGAACAAGGATCACGATGGGGGGCTTTGGCGTATGCCAGGGCTTTCTTAAGATAGCTGGCATTGCCGCTCCTCCCTCATAGGGGAAGGTGACGCGCTCGCCGGGGAAATCAAAATAGGGCAGGGCGTGCTGGTAATCGCGCACGACGTGATCATGAGCGACCCGCAGTTGGTCAGGATGCCGCACGAATAAATATTTGCCGAAATGATAGCTGATAGCGGCGTGGAAATAATGATAGGCGGCGGAAATGTAGTTTTCTTGCGCTTCAGCGTGTTCGGCCATCTGCTCGTGCATCGCCCCACACGCCGACCATGCCTGGCACCAGTCATCCCAGCTTTCGATACTGCTGGTGACGCGAATGAAATCGTTGTAGTCGATGCCGTTGGCAATGAAGCGCGGCGCCCAGTTGTCTATCGCGCTCTGCACCTGTTCGTCTCGCGCCATAGTGTTGTGTGAATCCTTTCCAGAACTGTCAAGCATTGGATAGCGTGCCGCCCAGGTAGAGATGGCCGATCTCCGGATTGCTCAGGATTTCGGTATGCGTCCCCTCCAGGCGAATGCGCCCGCTTTCTAGCACGACGCCGTTGTCGGCCAGACTCAGGCCGGTGCGCGCGTTTTGCTCTACCAGCACAATGGTTCTGCCGCTGCTCTGCATGACCTTGATCTTCTCGATCACCAGTTTGAATGTGCGCGGGTCCAGCCCCATTGATGGCTCGTCTAGCAAGATTACGCGCGGATCGAGCATCAAGCAACGTGCGAATTCGACGAGGCGCTGCTGGCCGCCGGAGAGGCTCCCCGCTTTATCGCGCGCGCGTTCCCTGACGATGGGAAATTTTTCTTCGACCTCGCGCAGGCGGCGCTCGACCAATCCCTGGTCGTGTATGGTATAGGCGCCCAATCGCACATTCTGGCGCACCGTCATTGTCGGGAACAGGCTATGACTCTGTGGCACCTGCACAATGCCAAGCGCCAGGATCTGGCGCGGCGTCAGGCCCGTAATCGAGCGACCATCAAAGATCACCTTGCCCAGCCGCGGCTTCAACAGGCCGCTCAGCACGCGCAAAACGGTGGATTTGCCCGCCCCGTTAGGCCCTACGATGCACGTCGTCGTCCCCTGCTCCACCCCCAAAGAGATGCCCTTGAGTACATCACCGCCATCGTACCCGGCATAGATATTGTGTAATTCCAGCAGCATGTTGTTCAGTCTCCCAGATACGCTTCCAGCACCGCCGGGTTCGCGCGCACCTCTACGGGCGTGCCCTCGGCGATCTTCGTGCCCCGGTGCATGACCATGATGCGCGAGCAGAGTCCCATCACAAATTCCATATTGTGCTCTACAATCAAAAAGGTCACGCCACGTTCATTCAGCGCGCGAATACGGCTCGTCAGGTAGTTGATCATCGTCGGGTTCACGCCGCCCGCCGGCTCATCGAGCAAGATCACACGTGGTTCGGCGATCAGGACGAACGCGAACTCCAGCAGTTTTTTCTGCCCGTAGGAGAGGTTGCCCGCCGGCAGATTTTTGTGTTTGGTCAGCCCCACGAAGTCCAGCAATTCCAGCGCCCGCCGCTGTTCGTGCGTCGAACTCCAGCGGCTGAAGAGCCCTTTCAAATCGTTGCGCTGGGCCGCCACGTGCATATTCTCCAGCACTGTCAGGCGCGGAAAGACGCGCGTCAGTTGAAAGGTGCGTCCCATCCCCAGGCGGAAGACTTTGTCAGGCGAAGCGTTGGTGATCGCGCGCCCCTCAAAGCGTATCTGCCCGCCATCGACGCGTTCGTAGCCCGTCATTACATTGAACAGCGTCGTCTTGCCCGACCCATTCGGCCCAATCAGCCCCGTAATGGAGCCTTGCTCGACGCTGATGGAACAGCTATTCAATGCCTGGATGCCGCCAAATGCCTTGGTGACGCCCTGCGTTTCCAACAAACTCATACGTTGATGCCCTCCCCCGGTTCATTCTGGTTCGGCGCGATTGCTGTAGGGGCAGATTCAGCGCGCCCGGCGGTTGATCGCCCCACGCCTGGAAGGGCTGTGATGACTATACCTCCCTCTGCTTGCAGAGGGCTTTCTTGCTCACGCATGGACCGGTACTTTGTCCACATGTCCTGCAAGGTAGGCAGGATGCCACGCGGCAGCAGGAGCATCACCAGCAAGAAAATTCCGCCCAGGATAATCAGGTTATAGCCGGCTTCGCCATACTGCAGGTTGAGGTACTGCTGCAAGGGCTCCAGGATCAGTGCGCCCAGGATGGGGCCAGGAAGTGTTCCCAGGCCGCCCAGGAAAACCATCAGGACAACCGCCACGTCGAAGTTTGGGTCAAAGATGGTCGCTGGGTAGATCGACTCCACGAAGTAGGCATAGATAGCCCCGGCAGCTCCGGCGAAAAACGCGGCAATTACGAATGCCGCCAGCTTGGACGCGCCAGTCTTGACGCCCAGTCCGAGTGCGCGGTCCTCGTCATCGCGTATCGCCAGCAGGCCCAATCCAAATTTGGAGTTGCGTATCCACCATGAGACCAGGGTGGCGATCACCAGCAGGATGAGAGCCGCGTAGTAGAACGGATAGTTGTAGAAATAGCCGCCCCAGGAGACGGGAAGAGGCAAGCCCAGGCCGGTCGAGCCATTTGTGAGCCATATCAGGTTATAGGCTAGCAGTTGCATGATGAAAAACATCGCAATGGTGATGACGATAAAGGTATGCCGCCGCACGCGCAGGGCGATCCATCCAAGCGGGATCGAGACCACCGCAGCGATCACCGCCGCCAGCGGCACCAGCGAGAACGGCTCGTACCCTCCCGGAATGTTCCAGTGCAGGCAGAAAATAGCCATGGCGTAGGCGCCGATACCGAAGTAGGCGATGTGCCCCAGCGAAATATAGCCGCTATAGCCGCCCAGGATATTCCAACCTGTAGCGACGGCGGCAAAGATCAGCGTGAATACCCCGATAGTTGTTACCGTCGGGTCGGTAAATACCTGTGGAAAAATGATCGCGCATGCCAGCAGCGCCAGCACTCCGACCATTTTCAAAATCTTCATTGCTTCCTTACCTCCGCCTGACCCAGCAAACCCTGGGGGCGAACAACCAGGATGATTACCAGCAGGATGAAAAAGACCGTACTGGCCCACACAGGCGACCAGACGACCGACGTAACATCTTCTACAACCAGCATACCGACAGAGGCGATCAATGCGCCCGACAGGCTGCCCATGCCACCAAAAATGATAATGGCCAGCACGCGCGAAATCAGGTCATATGAACTGGCGGCATCAAAAGCATTCGTCGCGCCAAAAGCCATGCCGCCAGCCGCAGCCAGCGCGATGCCGATGCCAAAAGTGATCGCTGAGACGCGCTCTACATCAATGCCGATCAGTTCAGCCGCCACGCGATTCTGCATCGATGCGCGCAGGCTAAAGCCGAATTTGGTGCGATAAACCAGCCAGTAGAGGCCGGCCAGCAGCACAACTGCCAGCAAAAAGCCAAATACATAGATATACGAGAGATAAAAGCCCGCCACGTTAAACGATGCCGTTGTATACCATCCCTGCAACTGCACCAGGTCAGCCGAGAAAATCAGGTTAAGTACACCCTCAATCACCAGCGCTAACCCGTACATCACCAGCAAGGATAGCATCGTGCGGTCGCGCTTCAACGGGCGAATAAAGACAAATTCGATCAGCACTCCGAAGCCGAACATCACTGGCATGGTGATGAGCAGTCCCAGAAACAGGTCGATGTGCAGCTGTTGCTGCAATACATAGCTCAGGTAAGCCCCCAGGATTACCAGGATACCTTGCGCGATATTGATGATATCCATCACGCCAAATATCAGCGTCAAGCCAGATGACATCAATGCATAGACGCCTCCGGTCAAAATTCCCGTCACAATCGCTTCAATAATAAGTCCCACAATTGCTCCTCTGAATGGTCGAGGGCCTCCGCCCCTCGTCTTCTCAAATTTGCTTACCGCCTGCAGGCGGTAAGCAAATTTGAGAATTGACTATGTGTCCTATGGCCAGTTGGGTTTGGGGAACTCGGGAGTAGCAGTAGCCTGGTCGGGTGGTAGTACCGGCACCACATTCCCCTGTTGCCATTGGAAAATCGCCGTTTCCGCAACGGTATTCTCGCCCTGCTCGTTGAATTTCGCTGGGCCTTGCACCGTCTGGAAGGTATCCGAATGTAGCTCGGCAATCAGCTTGGCATTATCGATGCTATGAATTTTGTTCGCTGCCTCCTCCAGCACCTGCCCCACCGAGAAAGCCTCGGCCGTATCCGCGCTGATCTGGTCGGCCGTTCCGCCATATGTTGCAATGTAATCCTGCACCATTTGCTGGTTCTGGAATGTTTTCAAACCTGGATACCAGCCATTGGGAAAGTAGATGCCCTCGGCAACGTTACTGCCCCCGATAGGTCCGGTGAATGAGGAACCCTGGTCTGGCCCCGCCGAGGCTACGAGTGCTTCCGGGTTATAATGCTGCTGCCGGAAAGCCTGTACGTAGGCAATGGCATCGGGCAGCATCGAACCTAACACCACCAGCTGTGCGTGCGCGGCAATCACACCCTGGGCAATTGGTGTGTAGTCGGTGGTCTCTGCCGGGTATACTTTATAGAAAACTGTCTTGATCCCGCCTTGCTCCAGTGCTGCCTTTGCTGTGTCGATCATTGGCTGCGTGAATGGATCGTCCTCAGTCGCATAGGCCGCGGTCGTAGGCCGCTGCGATGGCGGCAGCGAAAGGATATACGATGTGAAATCGTTCAACTGGCTCACCACCGGCGATGATACCGCAAACAGGTTGGTCAATCCCTGTGTAAAGACGGAGGGGCCGCCTCCGGAGCCCTCGATAAACGCATAACCATAACGGCTGGCCACGACTGACGCTGGCTTGGTCAACAGCGTCGAATACGGCCCCAACACCAGGTCATCGTGGTCGACGGTGATGAACTTCTGGTAGTTGGTGACGACCTGCGTCGTGCTGCTGGCATCCGAGGCAAAGTCTAACTGCACCTGCCGGCCCAGCAAGCCACCACTCTTATTGATCTCTTTTGCCCATAGTTCATACCCCTCCTGTTCTGCTTTCCCATCGGCGGAGAAGTCGCCTGAAAGCGACACGGAAATACCAATTTTGATCGGGGTCTTCGGCTGGTTAGAACCCGAACTGGAGCCGTTTGTGGTACTACTTCCACAGGCACTCAGCGCTACCAGCGCTACAATCAAGACGCAAATACTGTTCAGGAATGTTCTTGGACGCGATAGATATCGTCCGATCATGACTCCCTCCTTTTTACGATACACGAGGCGCGATTATGGCCAGGAATACTATGTATGGTATTCCCGTTCGTAACGCGTCCTCCACGAGGGTACCACAGCGGTCCCTCGCCAATCCTTGCATGCCCTTTATTTTTACATGGCAAGAATTTCAACTATCAAAATACGCCTATTCTTTACCCAGACCTCTCAACTCTCTCAAGGCCCAGCTATACAGTACTAGCTTCGCGCCAATTGTTCAAGTCGGGACAGTGCCTGGCGCCTGTCCTGATGTGGTAATACATGCCTGCCGCGCTTGCGAGAAACCTCCATACTTCGTGTAGCAACTCTTGTGCCTGTCCTGATGTGGTAAGTACGTGCCTGCTCTCACAATTACAGGCTAGCCCAAAAGTCCTAGTGGCTCCTCAATCAATATTGCCACACTGTCTAAAAACTGCGCCGCGCCCGCCCCATCGGTGGCGCGATGATCGCAGGTAAGTGTGAACGTCATCATGGGTTGCACAGTAGCCTGTCCACGTACGGCCACGACACGCTCGGCTATGCGACCGGCGGCCAGGATAGCCGCCTGCGGCGCATTGATGACCGCGTTGAATGCATCAACACCATACATACCTAGATTACTGATCGTAAATGTGCCATTGGAGATATCCGGCAAGCGCAGTTTGCCCGCCTGTGCCTTCGCGGCCAGCGCTGCACGTTCCTGGGCGATGCGCTGGATGGTGAGTGTGTCCGCCAGGTGGATGACCGGTACCACCAGGCCGTCCTGCGTGGCCACGGCCAGCCCGATATGTATTTCCTGATGCTGGATGATCGTACCATTCTGCCAGGAAACGTTGAGGCGCGGGTGATCCCGCAGCGCTGTCGCAACGATTTTTACCAGCAGGTCGGTATAGGTGATCCTTGTGGAGGAACGCTGCTGGATATGCTCGCGCCAAGTAATCAGGCGGCTCGCGTTGACTTCACGCACCAGGTAAAAGTGCGGTGTCGTCGTCCAACTTTGCGTTGTACGCTCGGCCATGATGCGCCAGGTCGTACTGATAGACGATAGCGGCTGTTCAAGTCCAGGGTCTGTTCCGGCTATATCCGGTGTTGCCGGGACGGTGGCGGCAAGCACATCAGCGGTCAAAACTGCCCCGCCAGGGCCACTTCCCATGATGTTCTTCAGCTTCAAATTTCGCTCGTTTGCCAGCCGCCGCGCTTTTGGTGATGCCGGCAGGAGACGAGGCCGGATTTCTGTCGTGGGCGCCTGTTGCTGTTGAATATGTGACAGCACATCTGCTTTTTGAATGCGCCTCCCGGCCGCCTTCACCTCTGTCAGGTCGAGATGATGTTCCGCCGCGATGCGCGCGGCAAGTGGGCTGGCTAAGGCGCCGGTGGAACGAGCGATGCCGGCGGCAGCCTGCGCCTCACTGTTGCCATTGATCGAAGGATTGATACGCGTAGCGGGTTGCGATGCCGGAGTATTTTCCCCCTGGGGCAACTCATCTGCCGCCAGGATAGTGGCAATGACATGCCCAACGGGAACCTCGACGCCTTCTCTGGCCAGGATATTGACAAGCCGGCCGCTGGCGGGAGCCTCAAGTTCGACCGTAGCCTTATCGGTCTCGATCTCGGCCACAGGCTCACCTTTTACGATCTCCTCGCCCTCGGTTTTGAGCCAGCGCACTATTTTGCCCGTATCCTGCGCCATACCCAGTGCGGGCAATATCACATTTGTCGCCATAATGGGTCTCCTACGCTGTAGGGACAGTGCTTTGTGCCTGTCCTACGGGCGCTGCCTGGTGCCCGTTAGCAAGCACGTTTAGATTGGATTGTGTTTCGCGCGTTGTTGGCAAGGGGCCGCTGGCCGTGTAATAGCGCACGCCCGCGACCAGTAGCTGCTCGGCAGGGAAGCGCGTGATCACTTCACAGCCGTCCGTTGTTACAACAAGCTGCTCTTCGATACGCGCTGCCGTCCAGCCGTCGCTGGCAGGCCAGAAAGTTTCAAGCGCGAAGACCATGCCCTCTTCTATCACCTCGGGATGGTCGAGCGAAACGAGGCGGCTGAAAATCGGCTTCTCCCAGATCGAGAGCCCGACGCCATGCCCATATTGCAGGGCAAAAGCCGCTTCCTCATTGGGGAAGCCAAATTCCTGCGCCTTTGGCCATAGCTTGACAATATCGGCGGTCGTCACCCCTGGCTTGATCGCATTGATCGCCGCGTCCAGGATATCACGGCAGCGCTTATACGCATCGACCATCCCTTGCGAGGCGCTGCCGATGGCGAAGGTGCGATAGTAGCAGGTACGATAACCGTTATAGCTATGCAGGATGTCAAAATAAGCCGGATCGCCCGGACGAAGCGCGCGGTCGCTAAATACATGCGGGTGCGGGCTGCAGCGCTCGCCCGAAATCGCATTGACGCCCTCGACATGTTCTGAACCCATATCGTAGAGTACCTTGCTGACCAGTCCTACACATTCGTTCTCACGTATGCCTGGCTTCATGGTGCGATACAGTTCATCGTAGGCCGCGTCAACCATCATACAAGCAGTGCTGAGCAGCGTGATTTCGTCCCGCGTTTTAATCAGGCGCGCCTGTTGCATCAGTTGCTGGCCATCTACTACCTTGATGCCCTCGGCTTGTAGGGCGAAGAGCACCGGCAGTTCGATAGCATCCACGCCCAGTGGCTCATGAAGCAACCCACGCGACTCAAGCTCGACGCGAATTTTGCGCGCCACGTCCTCGGCCCTACCCGCCTCTGGCAGCATTGCGCCGCGCTGGGTAGAAATACCGGCGCGCGAACGCTCGCCCAACCAGGGACAATACAACTGGTGGTGGCGGGCCGCGGAGCCAAAATCCCACAGAATCGGTTCATCATCTTGCGGCAGCAGGCTGAAACGAGCCAGCTTGTCCATTGCCCAGGTGCCGATATGCGTTGCTGTGATGTAGCGAATATTATTCATATCGAAACATAGCAATGCGCCCAGCTCAGACTCCTTCAGCAACTTCTTGATACGCGCCAGCCGCTGTGTGCGCAGGCGCTCAAAATTTGCCCGTTCCTCCCAGTCCACTCCCATTAAGCCATAGGTCTTTATCGCCATGATGTACGTCCTTTCGCTTTATGACCGATAGGTATTTCCTGCTTCCCACACAAATTACCCTGGAGGGACAGCGCCTTTCAGTTATGAAAAAACATCAGGATCGTTTATCCTACCGCCCGCACAACGTCTTAGCCAGCTCCGCCACCCTCTCAGGTGCCGGCACCGTCAGATCTTCAAGCACCGGTGAGAACGGTATGGGAACATCCATCGCGCCCATACGTTTGACCGGCGCGTCCAGGTAATAGAAAGCTCCATCGGCGATAATCGAGGCAATCTCCGCGGTGACACCATAGCGTTCGTAGCCTTCGTCCACCACAATCGCGCGGCTCGTCTTTTTCGCCGAATCGATCAACGCCTGCTTGTCAAGCGGGAATGTCGTGCGCGGGTCAATCACCTCCGCGCTGATGCCCTCTTGCTCCAACAGGTCAGCAGCGGTCAGGCAAACCTGTACCATACTGCTCGTCGCCACTAGCGTGATATCGGTTCCTTCGCGCTTGATATCGGCAACGCCAAAAGGGATGGTATACTCTTCTTCTGGCACCGGCCCTTTGAGCTGGTACATCATCTTGTCCTCAAAGAACACCACCGGATTATTATCGCGAATGGCCGTCTTGAGAAGACCCTTGGCATCATATGGCGTAGAGGGTAACGCCACTTTCAGGCCCGGAATATGGCTTACCCAGGCATGCAGGCTCTGGCTATGTTGGGCTGCCGAGCGCCGCGTTGCCCCCAGCGTCGTGCGTATTACCAGCGGCACCTGCAATTTGCCGCCCGACATGTAATGCACCTTTGCCGCCTGATTGACAATCTGATCCATCGCCAGCCCGATGAAGTCGCCAAACATAATATCCACCACCGGGCGCATGCCCGTCATCGCGCCACCCACCCCCAGGCCTGTGATACCGGCCTCTGAAATCGGCGAATCGATCACGCGCTCCGGGCCAAACTCTTCTACCAATCCGGCAAGCACTTTAAATGGCGTCCCGGCCTCGGCCACATCCTCCCCGATGATAAATACGGATGGGTTGCGACGCATCTCCTCCGCCAGCGCCTCGCGTATGGCCTGCGCAAGCGTGATCTCACGCGTGTGGGCCGATACACCGGCAGTGGGCGCGATGAAACGGCCCCGAGGATTGCTGGTCATGCCGGTTAGGACTTGCTCGGTTGGATTATTAAGCGTAGACATCTTCAGCCACCTCTCCCGGCTCTGGATATGACGCATCCAGCGCAAATTGCTCGCCCGCCTCGACTTCGGCGGTCACGCGCCGCTCTATCTCTTTAAATACCCCGGCATCGACTCCCTGTTCTTCCAGCAGCCACCTGCTGAGCAAGGTCAGCGGGTCATGATTCGTCCTCCACTCTTGCTCCTCCTCTTTCGAGCGATAATACGAGCGCGAAATATCGCCCACGTGATGCCCATAATAGCGATAGGTATTGCAGATCAGAAAGGCCGGTCCCTCGCCGCTCCTGGCTCTTTCTACCAGTCGCTTTGCTGCCGCGTGAACTTCTCTTACATCCTGCCCATCTACCTCCTCGGCAGGTATACCGAAAGCCCTCGCCCTGGCGCTGATCTCGCCTGCTACCATCTCAGAAAAGTGCGTGTATTCGCCGTACAGATTGTTCTCGCACACGTAGATTACCGGCAATTTCCACAGCGCAGCCATATTCATCGCTTCATACAACAGCCCCTGACCGAGAGCGCCGTCTCCGAAAAAACATACCGCCACCTGCTCGCTGCCGCGCATCTTACTCGACATCGCCGCCCCCGTGGCTATCGCCGTGCTGCCGCCCACAATCGCATTTGCGCCTAAATTGCCGGTATCCTGGTCGGCGATATGCATCGAACCGCCCTTGCCGCGGCAGTACCCGGCCTCCTTACCCAACAACTCCGCGAACATCCTATCGACGGATGCGCCTTTTGCCAGGCAGTGACCATGCCCGCGATGCGTGCTGGTGATATAGTCGTCACGTCGCAGCGCCTCGCACACACCCACTGCTACAGCCTCTTCACCGCTGTACAGGTGAGCCAGGCCCGGCATCTTCGCGCTTTTGTACAACTCGTTCACGTGCTCTTCAAAAATACGGATTTTGAGCATCTGCTCGTACATGTGCAGCCATTGCTCCTGGCTCAATGCCGTTGCCTGCTCGTCCCCCATGATCGCTTGTACCGGTATGCCCTTCGCACCGGATAGTTCAGAATGCGGCATGTGTTATTCCTTGTCTAATCCGGCCATACGTGCCAGCGCTCTGTACACGATGGCAAAATCGTGCTGCGCCAGCCCCATTGCCCGCGCAGCTGTCAGAAATTCGTTACTTACTGCCACCGTTGGTAACGGCACGTCGAACTCGCGTCCGAGTTCCAGCGCCAGCAGCAGATCCTTCTGCATCATGTTCACATTGAACCATGCCTCCTCAGGCATATCGAGGATGAACGGGGCGCGGTACTTGAGCGAAGGCGAGGCAATCACCGAATTGAGCATCACCTCCAGCGCCGTCTCGCGTGGGATGCCGCCTTTTTCCGCCAGCAGCATCCCCTCGCTCAGCGCCAGGAATTGTACCTGCAGGTTCAGGTTGACCGCGATCTTCATCAGCACAGCCTGCCCATTTGGGCCTATATAGGTCACCTTCGGCCCAATATCGAGCAAAATCGGCTTCACTCGCTCAAATGTAGCAAGATCACCGCCGACCATCAGCGAAAGCTGCCCCTGCTCCAGCGTAATCACGCTCCCCGATACCGGCACATCCAGCATCGAAGCGCCCCGTGCAGCCACCTGCCCCGCCAGCTCGCGCGATTTGGATGGACTGACGGTGCTCATATCGATATAAATTTTGCCCGGCCCTAAGCCGGCCAGGATACCGTTATGCCCGCTCACTACCTCTTGCAGCGCCGTCGTGTTTGTCACCATCGTAAAGGTCACATCTGCCATTTCAGCGGCTATACGCGGCGTGTCCGCCCAGCGCATGCCTCTATCTAGCAGCCACTGTGCCCGCGAACGCGTGCGATTATAACCGGTGACGGTATGCCCGGCATCAAGCAGGCGCTTGACCATGCGGCCACCCATGGCCCCAAGTCCAACGAAACCAAGATTAGCCATAAATAACCTCCTGTTGGGTCTGCGCGCGCTGTCAGTGTATAGGCGATCCTTGAGGTCGCCCTCCTCGAGGCCGCCTCCTCGAATGTATAAGCGCCTACCCCTCTTCCAGGGGATGCGCATCCGGGGGTGCAATGAACTCGCTACCGGCCCCTACATCGTCCCGTACCTGTTTCAGGTGGGCTTGCATTGCCTTGCGAGCGGCCTCCGGGTCCTTACGCATAACCGCGGCAAGCAGGAGCTTGTGATGAACCTGCCCGCGCTCAGGGCCACCGGCGACAGCAAATATTTGCTTGCGCTGCGCGCTTAGCAGGTCAACGACAGAGTCCAGCAGCGCCAGAATAAGCTCGTTCTGCGTGGCCTTTGCCAGGGCGCGGTGAAAATCGTTATCGGCCGCGATAAAAGCGTCGGCATCGTTCAAACTCGCGTCCATCACCTCTACTGCTGCCTGCATCGCGAGGATTTGTTCCGGCTGCGCCCTCGCCGCAGCCAGCGCCGCGATTTCCGGCTCCAGAATTTCACGCACTTCGACCAGGTCTACTGTTTTGTTGGGTTGCCCGACGCGCATCATCAGCCCCAGCGAATGCCTCATGGCCTGCGAGGTGCCATCAATAACAATGGTTCCGCGCCCAGGCCGCATGTCTACCAGCCCCTTCTGCGCCAGCGTTTTCATCGCCTCGCGTACAGCGGTGCGGCTGGCCTGAAACTGGCTCGCCAGCTCGCGCTCCGCCGGCAAGCGATCTCCCTCACGCAGTTCACCGCTAAGAATACGCTGCTCTATTTGCATTGCTATCTGCTCATAGACTTTGTTAGAATGTACGGGTATATAAGTCATGTTGTACCGGAGGATTTCATTGGTAAGATTATCATACCATTTACGAATAAGATAAAGGTAACATATTGTTGTTGCGCTGTCAATGTTTTACATCTCTGATGCTTGCTTACTACGTGGGCCAGAGCTTCATTCACCTGAGGCTCTTCATCCATTTACCGCGATTGGGGCGGGCGCGGGAACGAGATTTATTGTCTCATCGAGAGACCCACTAGGAAAATCAGGTCACTCCCCCGCCCAAAAGTATCATTTCTTGCTGAAGTGATGTACACTACCGTGGGAGTGTTATACGAGCATTTTCACGATTTCAGACAAGGATAGTAGTCTCCTGCATAGTGTAGGGGCGAGATTCATCGCGCCCCGCATTTGAGTAGGGATTGGAGCCCGGTATGTTGAATTTTTTGAGCCGTCTATCTATCTTCCGTCGCCTCTTCCTGGCATTTGCCCTCTCGGCGGCAATACCAGGGGTTGTCATTATCTTGCTTGGCAGCTACTATCTCGGCGCCTTGAACACACGCAGCCAGGCAGTAAGCACCAGCTTCGATGCACAAAGTATCGCATCTGAACAGCTGGCGAACCTGGAAACCATGAATGCGCTGCTGAAATCGCGCGAAAATCAGATCTTTGCCACTAAAAGTGGCGTCATTACCGATGCTTCTCTTGGCGCCGCCGGTGCACTGGTAGACAGTGAGATCAACGATCGCCAGTTGCAGTTTGACCAGGCCTTGAAGGATTATCAAAGCAACTATGAGCTGGCTACTTCCAGCAATATGAGTGTGATCCGGGGTATCTTACTGAGTGATCTGCCCAACAATACCATTATTTCGGATCAGCAGCGTGCGCTGAATGCAGTTATACAAAAGCAGTGGCCGGAATATCAAGGATTTCAAGAGGCCGAGATAAAGCTGCTGGAAAAATTCGATGGGCAAGCGACCTTTACCCAGGCTCAACTCAACACCGCGTACCAGCGAGCCTATCCCATCCTGTACCAGGCGAATTTGAGCTTCACCAACCTTAAAAATAGCTGGCAAAGCGTCGTCAATGACGCAGTGGCGATGGGTAAAGCCGTCACTACCGTTGGCCCATCAGAAACGCAACCCGTCATACTTTCTACCGCTATCGCTTTCCTTATCACACTGCTCGTGATTCTCACCGCCGGCTTCCTGGTCAACCTGACCATCACGCGGCCACTACGCCAGCTGGCATCGCTCACACACCGTATCGCGAAAGGTGATACCAGCGCTCGTGCGAATGTAAGCGGTCGCGACGAAATCTACCTCGTTGCGACCTCTATGAATAGTATGTTGGACAACATTGTCCGACTGATTCAGGAGACGCAGACACAGCGCGACCTGTTGCAGGCGCAGGTAGAAAAGCTCGTTAGTGAGGTGAGTGGCGTCGGCGAAGGCGACCTGCGTATCCAGGCCGAAGTCACCGCCGATGCACTGGGCGTGCTGGCCGACTCGTTCAATTATATGGTTGAAGAGCTCAGCAGCCTTATCATACGCGTGAAAATGGTCGCGCGCGAAGTACAGAATTCCACAACCATGACCTACGAACGCATGGTGCAGCTGGTGGAAACCGACGATATGCAATTGCAGCGCATTACGGATGCCGCTGTAGAAGTGGAACGCATGGCCGACTCCAGCCGCCAGGTGGCTGAGCGCGCGCGTGTCCTCTACAACGTCGCACGTGAAGCCCGCCAGACAGCGCAAAATGGCCGCCAGTCGGTGCGGCAGACTATCGAGGGCATGGGCCGCATCAACGAAAACGTGCAGGAAACAGCAACTAAAGTGCAGGCGCTGGGCGAGAACTCGCGTGAAATCAATAATATCGTAGAAGTCATTTCTAACATCGCTCACCAGACGAACCGCCTGGCGCTGGACGCCGCAATCCAGGCAGCCATGGCCGGCGAAAACGGCAAGGGGTTCGGGGCCGTCGCTGCCGATATCCGGCGATTGGCCGAACGCGCCAAGGACCAGGCCAGCCAGATTGGGCGCATTGTACGCAACGTCGGTGACGATATTGCTGCCGCGGCAATCGCTATGCGCGATACGGAACGTGAAACATCCAGTGGTGCGCGGCTGGCCCAGGAGGCTGGCGCAGCATTGGAATCGATCTTCAGCGTCGTCGAACGCCAGGCGCGCGAGATCGAACTCATCAACCAGATGGCGACGCAGCAGTTGCAATCCTCCGGTGTGGTCGTGCAAATTATGCAGGGCGTCTCCGAATCCACGGAGCAGAGTAGCGCGAGCACACGTGCGGCCGCGCAGAACATCGAGCGATTGGCGCGCCTGGCAGAGCAGCTCCTCTCCTCGGTAGAAGCCTTCAAGTTGCGTGACAATCAAAACTACTTTGCTCCCGCTTCGAATGTCACCATCACACCCGAAAACGAACGGGATAACCAGTTTTCCCTCAGCGGCGCTTTCCGGACGGTTACCGCCAGCGCTCAACCGGCTGGCCCCGTGCTGGCCAGCGCTCCGGCATATAATGCGCTGGCCCCGGCAACTCCACGGCCTGTTCCCGCCGCGCCCCAGCAGCCGCCCGCGTCTCCATTCGCGCCATATACTCTGGCACCCTACAGGCAGCAAACAAATGGACAATCTCCGGAGCAGCAGCCGCCCACAAATGGACAGCGGCGACCCTGGCGCCTCATACAATCTGAATAGCAGGTATCCAGGTTATACATGAAGAGCCTGAACAGGCGACATTGCCGCCTGTTCAGGCTCTTCATGTATAACCTTTTGGTTATAGGTAGTATTTGTAACACCTATCCAAATTCATGGACAGGAGGATGAGGGGGCTGGTAGACTTAATTTATACAGACATCGTAGGGATAGTGCCTGGGGCCTGTCTCACAAAAAGCCGGGAATAGCAAAACAGTTGAGGAGACTTCTATGATTGCACAGAGGGCAAAAACCAACAATGTCGTTGAAACTGGCGATGACGCGACTGTGCAGGCAGCAGTAAAGTTACTCACCCAGAAACAGAAAATCGCCGCTTACCGCTGGGTATGCGAAGTATGCGGCATGATTCATACGGGTGCCGTGCCTACCTCCTGCGATAGTTGCGGGGCGGAGGCTTCATCGATCGTACACCTGACAGATTTTCCGCACGAGATGAACAGCCGGTGGTGATAAACGACTGAATGGCAGATTTCCCCAGCGAGGGATTGAAATCATACAAAGCCCCCACAAATATGGCCAGGGTCCATGATCCTGGCCATATTTTGTGATTGTTGACAATCAACATCAGTAAGTGTCAAGCCCTTATGTCTGCCATCCACTCATAATTCTTTCAGCGGGCCTACGGCCCGTCAGGACGGGAGGGGAAGCAAGCGGGGACACCTCGCACCCCGGCAGGGGTGAAACCCCTGCACCCCGAGTTATGAGTGGATGTCAGCTTATGTCATCCTGAACGCAGCGAAGAATGACAGGCCCTATGGGTGGAATGACGTGACCCATTTTGCTGGTGAAAACTCATTTATAGATGAGAGCTTCTCACACGCGTATCTCTTCGTGTATCCACGCAGGCATCACCCCCCAGAGGTTGAGCGCGGTCGGACGCGAGTGCCAGATGCGCGGGGGAGTCGTTACATCGCGGTCGTAATATTGTTGTAATTCGGCAGAAAGTTCGATGTGAACGCCCTCGGTATCGGCGAAACGCAGGAAAAGGTCGTTGCCCGCGCCGTGACGGCCAGGCCCCCATAAAATTGGAGTTTGCTGGCGGCTGAGATAGTCGGCCCATACCAACAAATCCGATCCACTGGGTATGCTATAACCGATATGGTCGATATCCTGTGTGCCTTGTATAAGTATCACGGTATGGTGATCACTGTTGCAGCGCAGCCACACCGCTTCGCGCAATAACCAGTCCGAGATATCAAACCCCAGCGCCTCGGTGTAAAACTCGACCATGGCTTCCATCCGGCCTGTGCGGATTGCCAGGTGCTGCAGGGCATATGGATGGAGACGCGTGCGCTTTCCCTCGCTGCTGATGGGAGAGAGGGTCAGCGAGTCATCAGGCGTGACCGAAATTTCGATGCGATTGCCATCGGGATCATTGAACCATAACGTATCGCCCATCTCTGGGTCGCCATCACGCGCCTGCAACGAGAGTTCGATACCCGACTGTTTGAGGCGAGCGGCGAGGGCGGCCATCTCAGCATCGGTGTCTACCTCAAAAGCCATGTGATGCAATCGTGACTGCTGGAGCGGAAGCCGTCCATTGCCGCTTGAAGTGCGCGTATCGTTGAAGAGGGCCAGGCAGTGATGTTCGTCGCCCAGGGCCAGGTAGGTATTCGCCTCCTCGATTTCTACCTCCTGTTGCGGCGAGATAACTTCGGTGGCGCGCAGATTGAAGCCTAACACCTGGCGATAAAATCGAGTTTGTGCCGCCACATCGTTCGCCCACAACCCCACATGGGACAGTCTTTGTACATGCACCTTTTGAATCTGCTGCTCACTCATGGTTAACCTGCCTCCTGGTCTGTTATCGATATAAACCGCTATTTGCCCGTACTATTTCAACTCGTATCATACACAGCCCACAGTGAGGGGTCAACGGAACTACCCGAAGGTCATGTGCCATATTCCTGCCCTCAATTGAGGAAAAATCCCTCTCGCGACACTGAAGTGCTGGCGCATGGAACCGGCCGCACTTCAGTGCATGGCGTGCAGCACACGTCCACCACATCCCAACTACGCTATACAGGTAAGCGAGGCTCTCTACACCACCAGACCTCCCATCCCACGCCCACACATACGCTGCACAGCGGCCATGCATCACCGGCATACCACACCACATCCCAACATCACACCCGGACACAACGCATGGCACACGTTGAGTCCTGCCCGTGTTCGCACACCAGCACTTCACTATCGCGAAAGGGAATACGCTACAGAGAAATATCCATCACGGATATCCAGATTCAGAAGATTTGTGATTGCGGCCCTTACCTCCTGGAGAAGCACTTCCACCACATTACTCCACTCCTCATCATTGCGAGGGTTCTACTTGTATTGTACTGGGAGCGGACACGCTTCTGGTTATGAGATCATGGAGGTTCAGTTAAGAAATGATGTTTATTATTGCAAAGTTCTTAACCTATGAATCAATAGATATAGGATTATCTATTCCCCATCTTACTCATCCTCGATTTGCTCAACTTCTACCCGAATCTTGTTGCCGCGCAGGGCATTGGAAGCAGGAGTATATGAGGGGGGGTCCCATTCGAAAGCGATCTTCTGGCGCTTGACGGGTATCTCTGCGTGCAGTTTATCCCAGCGGTCCTCGCGCGCCATATTGATCTGCACGTGCTGCTCATCTATTTCAAGGCGGCGCGAGATGGCCGTAAGCAGGTCGGCCTTGATCAGTTCGAGCAATTCGGGATTGACTTTGATACGATCATGCACCAGAACAACCTTCAAGCGCTCCTTGGCTTGCTCGCTTGGAGTCGGCTTCTTGCGGCCGGTCATAAAGCCAAACACACCCATAATTTGTCCCCTTTGCAGGATGGCTATCAACGTACGCGCTTTTCGGCCAATGCAGGACCAAATCCCATCAAACGCCTCAAGCGTTCCATGAGGGACGGTGTTTCAACAACGTCATCCAGGGGAACCTCTTCGCCCAGAATGCGTTGCGCCGCGCTGAGGTAGGCACGCCCGGCACGGGAGCGCTTCTCGTAAACGACAGGCTCACCTTTATTCGTCGCGATAATGATCATTTCGTCTTCTGGAACGATGCCCAGCAAATCGATGCCCAGGACTTCCAGGACATCCGCTACGTCCAGCATATCGCCCCGCTTGACCATTTCGGGGCGCAGGCGGTTGAGAATCAAGCGCGGCTCCGGCTTGCCCGCCGCCTCTACCAACCCGATGATGCGGTCGGCATCACGCACCGAGGCCATCTCAGGATTGGCGACAATGATAATCTCGTCCGCGCCCACAATCGCGTTACGAAATCCCTGCTCGATCCCGGCGGGTGAATCGATCACCACGAAATCGAACTCCGTGCGCAATTGCTGGCAAAGTTGTTCCATTTGCACGCTATTGATGGCATTTTTATCACGTGTCTGGGCGGCAGGTAGGAGATAGAGTTCCGGCACGCGCTTATCTTTGATGAGCGCCTGGCGCAAACGGCACTGGCCTTCTACCACATCGACGAGATCATAGACGATGCGATTCTCCAACCCCAGGACAGCGTCAAGGTTACGCAAGCCAATATCGGAATCGACGACAGCGACCTTTTTCCCTTGCAGTGCCAGGGCTGTGCCCAGGTTCGCTGTGGTCGTGGTTTTGCCAACACCGCCCTTCCCCGAAGTGATGGTAATCACCCGACTATCCATACGCACGCTCCATTAGCAACTGTTCAACTATCTGCTTTACGAGTTGTCTATAAGATAAGCAGGAACGCAAAAGGCCCTACCTCTATTAATTAAGAACTCTTCTCTCTCGTGCTATTTTCGTGATGGGCGACCACTGATCCATGCCTCAACGACGATTTGTCCATCGCGAATAGAGGCGACCTCTGGCCGGGGCTGCACTTCGACCCCATCTGGTGGCCGCGAGAGCAAATGCGCGATACGCAGTTGCACAGGAGCCAGCAAGAGGGAGCAAACGACCGCTTTCGTGTTATCGGGATAGCCTGCGTGCACCATGCCGCGCAATACTCCCCAGACAATGATATCTCCCCCGGCTATGATTTCCGCGCCAGGATTGACATCGCCGAGGACAACGATATTACTGTGATGGTGAATGGCCTGGCCCGAACGTACCGTGCGTCGTAGGAACAGCGTATCATCCGATGCGCGCGGATCGCGTTGTGCCGGGAGTAGCATCCCGTCGCCCGTTGCCTGGGCCACGGGCGAGGTACTGGCAGGATGAGGAACTGCCGGCGCGGCATTCTTGCGCTGTACCGTTGCTGTTTCCAGCGGCATGACCGACATCTGATAATGGGCAAGTAAGGCCTCAAGTTGTGTTCGTTCGCTGCCCTGGAGGGAGCGGCGACTGGTATCAAGGGCCAGCGAAGCGCCGCGGAAAAAGCCGGGGGCTTCGGCCAATCGCTCGGCCAGCGCGTTGAGCAATTCGCCGAAAGGCGTTCCAGGCTCCAGGGTTAAAAGCAGGCCATTGCGCGTACCCTTGATTGCGACATTACCTTGCACTGATTGCGGTTCCTCCTTTTCCAGTTCGCCGTGTGCCTTCGGTGTACTTTCCCCCGAAGTGTCCTCCATGCCCATTGTTTCACCGTCCCACGCGCATACTGGCTGAGGCGTATGCAACGATTTTCTCTCTCCATGCCCTTTCAAGGCACATAATATCACCATCAAGTATAAGCGGACAGGCGTCAAAACGCAATAGGTGTAGGTATTATGGTATTATTGGTTGGGAATCGGGCTTGCAGTTCTTCCCAAACCTTCATACAATGCCACTAATAACTACTTCCCTGCTGAATAATGTACGTTAGCTCATAACTTTATGGAGAACTATATGGCCGACTTTATGAATTTCCCGACCCCACGCGAAAAGGTCCTCATGCATGGCAACACAACCATCGGCGTGATTAGCGATATCTGCCTGGTCTCGCATTTCCAGGTTGGTTCCTGGCAGGTGCTGTATCGACCAGAGGAGACCGGCAATGTGAAACGTTGGGGACTGCCCCTGATGATCCCCAATTTCTCGCGTCTCAAAGATGGCATTTTCAAGGAAAAAGGCACTATGCTGCCCATCCATGGCTTCGGTCGCTTGCTGCCCTGGACGGTTACTTCCATGGACAGCTCGTCCCTTTCGATGCAGTTGAGCAGCAGCGATGCGACTCGGGAGAGCTATCCCTATGAGTTCATCTTTACAGCCACGATCCAGGCCGGCGAGCAGACGCTTACTTACACCGTGACCATGGAGAATCGGGGTGATGAAATCATGCCCATCGCGCCCGGCTTTCATCCTTACTTCGCTATAGAGCAGCAGCAAAAATCACAACTGATTACCGGTGGACTGCCGGCATTTAAGGCCAGTGACTTCGATTGGGTCACGAACATACCGGACAATCCCTATCCATTTCCCCATCATGTCGATATCCAGTTTCCAGGCAGGGGCACACTGGCGATTGCGGAATTGCCGCAGGATGGCCGGTATTCGCTGTCCAATATGCAGGTCTGGTCCGAAACGCCGGGCAAACCAGATCACGATTTTGTCTGCTTTGAGCCGACTGCTGGCACCGAAGACGCGCTCAACCGCCCCACGGACCGTTTGTCAATTGACCCGCACAGCGCGCGAACCATCGTCTTACAATTGACGGCCAGGCATCTTGAATAGGAAAAGTTTGGTGGGACTAAACCTTCCCTTAGGGCGATTGAAAAGTTGCGTCTTTGGGATTGCTGATGAATTTTGAAAACCGGAAGAGGCAATGCTGTAGGGAAACCCCAAGCTTTGGCTTTTCAATCGCCTTGCTCTACTGTAGCGTAACCGTGCATTTCATCCGCGCGTAATATATAATAGAGTATTATCGTTCGATGGTTATTCTCTGCTCATTTTCAGCAGCTGCGACCACCAGCGTACGTCAGGGTCCACAAAAAAAGAATAAGGTGTACCTTTTATGAAGCAAGAACCGGCCAGTAAACTCTGGCTACAAAATAATAACAATTTGCCGCCGCAGCGACAACAAAATCAGCAACGTCCAAATATGGGTCCTGGCGGGCGTCCCACTCCTAACAATGGACAACAACCAGGTAATGGAGGCATGTCTTCCCTCAACCGCTGGCTGTTGATCATTGTTGTGCTGATGCTCGGCATCTACCTGTACCAGTTTTTCAGTACAAACAACAGCTCAAGTACCCCTACGACAGATGAGCTTACATATAGTGACTTCTATAATCAAATCTACACGGGCAATATTAAATCCGCGACCATTATCGGGTCAACCGATATTACGGGAAATTTTTGTACGCCCGTAACCACTTCGGCAGGGACGTTCTCGACCTACCATGTCGTGCAGCTTCCTGACGGAGACCCAAATCTGACGCCCACGCTGCTCAAGCAGAAACCAACGTGTGCCGCCCAGACAACGGTAGTCACGCAGACGCCGAGCGATAATAGCTTCTGGTTGAACGTGTTGATTACCTTCCTGCCGTGGGTTTTCTTGATCGGCCTTTTCATCTTCATCAGTCGCCGGGCCACACAAGGGCAGCAGGGCATATTCAGCTTCGGCAAGAGCCGTGCCAAGCTGATTCTGGAAGATCGCCCCAGCACAACTTTTGCCGATGTGGCCGGAGTAGATGAGGCGAAATACGATTTACAAGAAGTCGTGGAATTCCTCAAGACGCCCAACAAATTCCAGCGGCTCGGCGGAAAGATTCCACGCGGCGTGCTGCTGGTCGGCCCTCCTGGAACTGGTAAGACGTTGCTTGCGCGCGCCGTAGCAGGCGAGGCAGGGGTGCCTTTCTTCTCCATGTCGGGGTCGGAATTTGTGGAGGTGCTGGTCGGGGTAGGAGCCAGCCGCGTGCGTGACCTCTTCGACCAGGCAAAGAAGGCCGCCCCCAGCATCATCTTCATCGACGAAATTGACGCCGTCGGACGGCAGCGCGGAGCAAGCATCAATACTAACGATGAGCGCGAGCAGACACTGAACCAGTTGCTGGTGGAGATGGATGGGTTCGATACACGGCAGGCTGTGGTTGTGATAGGTGCGACGAACCGCCCGGATGGACTTGACCTGGCGTTGCTGCGTCCGGGTCGCTTTGACCGCCGTGTCACAGTAGATCGACCCGACTGGAACGGGCGACTGGCAATCCTGAAAATTCACGTACGCAATGTGCCGCTAGCGCCCGATGTAGACCTGGTCAGAATTGCCCGCTCCACACCCGGTATGGTGGGAGCAGACCTGGCGAACCTGGTCAATGAAGCAGCGCTGCTGGCAGCGCGCCGCAACCTGGACCGCGTCACCCAGCGCTGCTTTGATGAAGCTCTTGACAAAATTATTCTTGGCGCTGAACGCCCGCTCGTGCTGAGCGACGAAGACTTGAATGTGATCGCCTATCATGAAGGTGGACATGCTCTTACGGGCTTGCTCTCGGAACATGCCGATCCGGTGACGAAGGTGACGATTGTGCCGCGCGGCCAGGCCCTGGGGGTCACGATGTCGACGCCGCTCGATGATCGCTATAACTACTCGAAAGAGTACCTGCTGACGCAGATTGTCACCGCGCTAGGAGGTCGCGCCGCGGAACAGGTCGCAATCGGTCATATCACTACGGGAGCAGAGAACGATCTACAAAAGGTGACCGCTATCGCGCGCCAGATGGTCATCCGCTGGGGGATGAGCGAGCGCGTAGGAACCGTCTCGTTCAGCGAACGACAAAGCCCATTTTTAGCCGGTGGCGATACCGGCGCTCCCAGCGATTATAGTGAGATGACCGCCGAAATTGTCGATGAAGAGGTTGAGCGCATCGTTAGCTCTTGCTATAAAAAGGCGCTGGAACTCTTGACAACACACCGTGCAACGCTTGATCGCATTGCGCAGGAACTGCGCCGCCACGAGACAATTGACGCCAAACAGCTTCAACAGATCATGCTGGAAACAGGAGCAGTCCCCGTCCCGTCGGCTGCCGGTGAGCAGGCCACGCCGCAGGAACTTGCGCCACCCCCACCCATTGAGCCACCTGTCCCTCCCGAAAGCAGGTAAATCGGATGAAAGTTACCGAAAAGAGGAAGCCGGGCGCAGCGCTTGTATCTGGCTTCCTCTTTTCGTGATGTGTCTTGATGTTTCATAGTCCCTCATTCAACGCATTCATACCCAAAAGTACTTTTTCCATAAAGTCTATAGACATATTCCAAGAACTATGCTATATTTCTCGTGGCGGGGGCAACCTACCTACACTCCCTCTGGTTGGATTTGCGAGCAATCAGAGCGCTGCAGACAACAATCACCCCTCGGTTGCTCGGATGCAGCTCTGGAGACCCCTAATGGCTAATACCAATGCTCCCGCTCCTTCCTTCAGCTTTTCGAAGACCCTTCTGTTGCGCTTTTATGGTATAGTGTAACCTGTCACCAGACAACACATCTCCTGCGAATTTGCTGAGACCAAATTCCATGCTAGATCGTGTCTGTATTTGAAACCTATCCCTTATCGCTAGTGGCTCAACAAAAAGAAAAAGAATTTGAGGTGAAAGATGGCAAAAACAATGAACCAGGATCAAACAGCCAGTGGCCAGGCTAATGGGCAGCAAAAAGATCGCAAGAAGCAGGCCCGGCGCGAGGCGAAAGTGATGCTGGCAGTAGAGAAGGCAAAAGCCAGTCTCGAGAAGGCGCAGCGGAAATTGGCCAAGGCTAAGCAACGTCTGGAGGTACGCGCTGCCCGGCTGCAATCTCTGGAAAACAAATTGTCGGACATGCGCTCCTCGCAGGCACATGATCGGACGCAGAGCGACAGTTTAGAGCATGGACTGAATGGGCAATCAGGGCAAGGCATCAACGACCAAACAGCGGTTGCTACTATGCCGTCAACGCCGGTAGACCCTCCCGCTACGCAAACCCATAGCATAGGCGAAGAGAGTGCAGGCGGAGCCACCGAGCCTGCCAGCACCCCTGATACTCCCATTCCGGCCAATCAGGAAGTTTCCTTACCCCCGGTAGAAGGGAGGGCTGACATTCTCCCTGAGGATCAGGCAACGGGTACGCAGGAAGCCACTGCCGATTCAGCAGAAGCATCAAATGCCGCTTCGTCATCTGAGAGCGAGGCAGAAAGTTCGTATCCAATGCCACAGGAGCAGCAAGAGGATGAGGCGCCAGCTACCTGGGCATCTTCCCCCGGTGAGCCGTCCCAGGAAGAGACATATTAAGCAAGGGTATGGATGGGTTGAGAGCGCCCGGATGACCTGGCCGCTCTCAACCCATCCATGCCTCTGTTCTCAACGAACAACTCTGAAAGAACGAGAAATTACTTGCTTTGCCGCATATACTTCCGCAAAAAGCTGCCCCGCTTCCTTGAGGCCAGCACGCTCTTCTCATTTAATTTGAAATAGATCAAGAGCGCGATGCAGAGCCAGACGCCGGCGAATATATAGCCGCCCAGGACATCCGATGCCCAGTGATCCCCAAGGTAGATACGTGATGGACCAACCAGGACCACAAACAACGCGGAAATGACCAGTAGCGCAATACGCCACCAGTAGTTGCCTTTAAAGAGAATGACCCCAAACGAAAAAAGCAGGCCCCAGAACGCGACATAGGACATTACATGGCCACTGGGAAAGCTGAGCCCATTCGCGTGTTGTAGCACGTCAACGAGATGCGAATTTGGACGCGGGCGGTCTACCAGCAACTTGATCGAGATGTTTAAAAGGGCATCGACTGCTGAAACTACAATCACGGTCACGGCTTCCAGGTACAGGCGTACGAGAGCGAACAGGGCTGCAGCCAGGACAATAAGGCCGATTTGTAAAGGCAGTGTATTGCCAATATAGCTTACACCGGCCATCGTTGCACTCAGCCAGGGAGATTGATTTTCCTGGAACTCACGCGTAATCGCTACGTCGATAGCCAGTATGGGATGGATGTGGACCCACCAGGCCAGTAGCGCGAAGAGCGCAAGCAGGATGGCATCAGCAGTAATGAGTATTCGTCCCCACCTGACGCTCTCATACCAGCTTCTACGCGACCCACTTACTTCCTTTTCTGCCTCGCTAATCACCGACCCCAATTCATTGCCGAGTCGCGTACCTGTAGGAAGCTCCTCCATAGAGTCTTCTTTTTTCTGCTTTTGCGCCATGATGGTTCCCTGCCAGTTTCTTCACTTCGATGAGCATATCCTTTTGGATATTATAGACACGTTTTTGTTGAGCATAAGGTTTCCATTTGACGAATAGCCAATTTCTCGTTAGACTTTTACGTAGGCGAGACTAAGAAGGAGTCAATGCAACATGTCTCAAATTGAAATCCGGCCGGCTCGACCCGAAGATCGTGATGCCGTACTCGCGTTTTGCGTTCATACATGGGAGTGGGGTGACTACATTGAATACGTATGGGATGAATGGTTACACGACCCCCATGGCCTTTTACTCGTCGCGCTCATCGAAGGCAAGCCGGTGGGCATAGAACACATGCGCATGCTCACCACCATCGAAGCATGGCTCGAGGGAATGCGTGTCGATCCGGCGTATCGCAGGCAAGGAGTGGCAGCGGCACTCAGCACCGAGATGATTGCAGAGGCCATGCGGCGCGGCGCAAAGGTGGCGCGCCTGATTACCGAATCAACCAATAATAACTCCATCCGCCTGGTCGAACGCGGCTATATGCGCCAGGTGGGGGCATATGCTCCCTATAAAGCGCTGCCTGTTCCGGCAGTTGCTAAAAGACAGTATGAGCAGGAGATACCAACCCTGGCAACCTCTGCTGATCTCGACGACATTATCGACTATCTCAATGTCTCGAATATCTTTCCTGTCGTGGGTGGCCTCTATTACGAAGGCTTTACCGCCTATAGCATCACCCAGGAAATGCTGGAGGCAAAAATAGCGGCGCAAAACGTCTATCTTTTGCGCCGTTGGGAGCGGCTGGACGGCCTGGCAATCGTCCAGCCACGCGAGGGACGGCAGGGCAAAAACCTGTTCATCGGCTACATCGACGGCACCACCGAATCGATCAGCCTGATGGCCTATGCCCTGCGAGACAGAATTAGTGAAATGAACCTGGATACTGTCCAGGCCAATGTTCCTGACCTGATCATGGTGCGCGATGCTTTCACCGGGGCCGAGTACGAGTGGGACGGAAAGATTTTTTATACATACGAGCGAATACTGGAATAGAGTTCACGCTGATACGCGTAAACATCCCTATTTTCTTGTATGTCTCTACCTCTTCGCTCTGAAGATCGCTCTAGCTCGGCTTCATGCAGGAGAGGTATCCGATGAATATGCGCCATCCGTTGCTTCAAGAGTGGGTGCATCGACAGTAACCTCCGTTTCTGCCTGAGTCGCGGGCTTGCGCGCAGGGATATAGCGTTGAGCATGGCCGAGCGAGGTGAAAGAGAACGAAAATGGAATAAGAAAGACGAGTACTCCGATGGCAGCATAGACCAGCGCTACATTGTTTGTCAAAGTAATCGCGTAAGCTCCTGCAATACTGCCCAGTGGAATAGCAGACCAGGCGAGTACGCTGGCAATGCTAATTACGCGCCCCAGCATGTGGTTCGGCACAATGGCCTGGCGCAGGCTACTCGTATTGATATTGAAGAGGATGCCCAGTCCACCGATCAATGCCCACAGCGGCAAGGCGAGCCAGTACCAGCGCATCTGTGAAAACACGATCGTCAGTAACCCCTCGGTCATCAATGCGCCCAATGCAACGCTACTGAACGACCAGCGCTTGCGCAGCAATCCCGCCGATAATGAGAGAACTACAACTCCGACGCTCGATGCAGAGTACAGCAGGCTTATCTGCACATAGCTGGCCTGCAATTGATGCCTGGCGAATAGCACGAGTTGAGCGCCGGTTGTGACGCCGACAAAATTGACCATCGCCATCATCAGCGAGATATTCCGCAATACGGGATGACCCAGTACATAGCGCAACCCCTCGATAACATCACGGCCAATACTGGCCGATGAGCGTTTCGCGCCAGTATTGAAGCTAGCACGAATCAATGCCAGTGAAAAGGATGAAACCAGAAACGAGAGGGCGTCAACAAACATAAGCGTCGCCAGTGGCATCACTGTCACCAGCAGGCCGGCCAGCAAGGGCCCGATCACCTGCGCCGCAGAGTAGCTGGCCTGGATGCGCCCATTCGCCGTCACCAGGTCGTCATGGTTAACCAGCCCTGGTATGGCCGCAAATTGTCCGGCCTCGAAGCAGATGGTGAGCGTCGCCTGCACAAATCCGACTGCGTATATCCACCACACGGTAAGCAGGCCCAGAATGGCCATGACAGGAATCGATGCAATGATCAGCGCGCGCCCGATATCGACCGCGATCATCATGCGCTTGCGATCTACGCGGTCCGTCCACGCGCCAAGGATCAGTCCGAAGAGCAGATACGGCGTAAATTCAGCAGCGGTCGTAATGCCAAGATTGAGCGCCGAGCCGGTGAGTTTGAAGACCAGCAAAGGCAGCGCGAAGAGGGTAACCGAACTACCCAGATTCGAGATGGTCTGACCCGTCCAGTATTTCCAGAAATCGCTGCTCAGATGCAAGCCTGGTTGAGTAACAAGCCGTTTGCCGGTTGCCATCGAGCCCTCCTTTACAGGTCACTCGTTTTCGTCGGACGATGTAGATTCCAGCGTAGTGGATGTAGATATAGCCGATCCTTGCAGGTAGGGGGGAGCTATGAACATAGCGACAAAAATACTATAGACCTTGCCATCAGGGTCTGGCTTTTCGTGCAAAATATCATCAACGAGCGCTTCAAGCCGCTCTTGATAATATGCCGCGCGCTCAGGTGAGAGCCGGATACGTGGAAATCCATCGTAAAGCAATGGATCTTCTTCGCCGCTCTCCATAGATTCGATCAGCTCGTTACGTACATTGGTGAATATATCAAGGCCAGGGGATTCTCCGGCCATGTCTCGTGAGAGGTTAAAGTCAAAGATACGAGCCGTGCGGGTGTAGTAATTCGCGACGATCCCCCGCGTCATTCTCCTCGCAACCACTTTCGCTAATCCTGCTGCCTCAAGCACGTGGAGATGGTGGCCGATAGCGCCAGGTGTGGCACCCAGCCACACTGCGATCTGTTTGGCCGTCGCCGGCTGGTTCTGGATGATACCCAGGATTCGCCTGCGCGTGGGGTCGCCAAAAGCCTTGAATTGCTGCACGGTCTCGATGGTCATCCTGGGTGGCAGTTCAGGCATCTCGACGGGTACATCCTCCGGCAGAACTGGAATGGCATCGATATCATTATTGCTTTTGAGCGTTCTCATACGTCGCCTTCTATACTGATTTTCCTGAATGAGCAACGATTTCAAAATGATATGGAAATCTATAACGTACTGGAAATATAGCACATTGCGAGCGCCTTGTCAAGCCATGTATGCTGCCATCCACTCATAATTCTTGCAGCGGGCCTCCGGCCCGTCAGGACGGGAGGGGAAGCAAGCGGGGACACCCCGCACCCCGGCAGGGGTGAAACCCCTGCACCCCGAGTTATGAGTGGATGTCAGATGTATGGCAAAAGGGTGGTTAATAAACTATAACCCGTCCTCTACAATCATCACATACCCTTAACCTGTCTATGACGAAACTGTGCCAGAGCTATGCTATTGTTCACCTGAGATGAAGAGGGGGGACATAAAATCATATGAAACCAGATTGCAAGGAGAAAACATGCCAGAAGAGAAATACACCATTCCCGAGATGGTAGATGAAGTTCGAGCGGGGAAAATGCCGCGCCGCCAGTTCATGAAGAGGCTGGCGCATATGGGCATCACGGCTGCGGGCATTGGAGCGATAGCGGCAGTCGCGTCTATTCCAACTGCCTCGGGGCCAATCACCAGGGCACCGGTGATAGAAGATGGAACGGATCACCTGCAGTTGCATGACCAGCACCTTCAAAATCAAACCAGCGGGAATACAGGCGCTTTGCAGAACGACTACCACGAACATGCGATCGTAGAAGACAGTATGTATCCAGAGCCGTTTGTCGGTCGCGCCGCCATCATGGCCCGCAAGGGAACCGGCATGGCCGCCATTCCCGATTTGCAGATTCAGGTTGTGAACCGCGTCGTACAGGGCAACCAGGTAAGCGTCGAGTGGGTCGCGACGGGTACGCACTCGGGAGACTTCCCAGGCCTTCCGGCCACGGGGCGTTCTTTCTCCATCCAGGGGGTCACAGTCGTCGTTCGAGAAAATGGCAAGATCACGCGCGAATCGCTGTATTATGACATGGCTGAGGTTCGTCGCCAGCTTGGCTAGTTGTTTCAATCTCTCATCTTAGAAAGCAAGTAAGCAGGGCATTCTTTCGTGATGGCCCTGCTTACTTTCTCTCTTCTGATTGCTCACCCCTCCGTGGGGCCCTGGTTCCTCAACTCCTGGAAGATCGTGTTCGTGGTCTCCCTCAACCTCTTATTCGCCTCCTCCAGATCAAGCACCGCCTGGACGAATCCGCTATATTCCCGCCGGAAAAGCATAAACATAATAACAAGGGTTGCGATCCACCAGATGGTCTCAATAACGATGGTTACAGCGAATGGGACGTTGTGACCAAGGGGGGAAAGAGAGAAGAACGATTGCACAATAATCCAGCCCACCAGGGCAATGAGTTGAACGGTGACGAAATAACTGATCCTGGACGCGCGCTGGCGCATACTAACGGCTGCCATCAGAGAAACCTCCTTCTTAAACTACGTACCTCTCCTTAACGATGGTTCACTGGGATTTGCCATATATAGTTATACACCTTCAGAGTAGAACAGGCAAGGGCGCAAGTATAATCTTCTTATACCCAGGATCATTTTTGATGACACGAAGGCTGTACCTGATATCACCTGGATGAGCCAGGAGCGGTTAAAAACTGCATTTAATAGCTCAAGCATAGCTACTTTTCGCTCTAGTGGAGTGCTTCGATCTTCTTGACCCGGCATAAACCCCACCTTTTCTAATCAAACAAGCTGTACCTCTTCGCGAATTGTAGTATGCTCGGCTATTAAAAGCAATGTTCCCAACAAACTCGCTCTTTACTCCCAGGCCCCCAGTTTTACATATCCCTTGAGCAGATCACGCGCGATGATGAAATGCTGGATCTCGTCCGTACCCTCGTAGATGCGTGTGACGCGCAGATCACGGTACCAGCGTTCGATGGGCATTTCGCGCGTATAGCCCATGCCGCCGTGAATCTGCATCACGCGATCCACCACGCGGTTCGCCATATTTGAGCCATACAGTTTAGCCATGCTGGCCTCGTGACGGTTATCCAGGCCCTGATCGACTTTCCAGGCCGCGTGCAGCGCCAGCCACCTGGTCGCCTCGATTTCGACGGCGGAATCGGCGATCATCCACTGGATGGCCTGGCGGTCGGCAATCGGCTGGCCGAAGGTGACGCGCTGCTTCGCATAATCGATCGCCATCTGCAGCAGGCGTTCTGCCGTGCCAACACAACGTGATGCGATCAGCCAGCGGCCCTGGCCGATCCACTGCATTCCCAGCGAGAATCCGTAGCCCACCTCTCCCAGCACGTGATCTTCCGGCACACGCACGTCCTCGAAAAAGAGTTCCGCCGGGGACCATCCGCCCATGGTAGGCACAGGGCGCGATGTCCAGCCCATCGAGCGGTCCACCAGGAAGCAGGTGACGCCGCCCTTCTGAGGGGGCTTGTTGCGGTCCGTTACGGCGAAGACCATTGCGAAATCGGCCTCGTTGCCTCCGGTAATAAATACCTTCTGCCCATTGATGACCCAGTGGTTGCCATCTTTGACGGCGGTGGTGCGAATGGCGGACGGGTCGGAACCCGCGCCTGGCTCGGTCAGCGCGAAGCATGACTTGCGTTTCCCCTCGATGGTCGGAATGAGGTACTCTTGCTTCTGCTGCGCGTTGCCATGATAGAGGATATTATCGGCGCTGCCCCCAAAGGTGAAAGGAACCAGCGTTTTGCCGGTTTCCATCATGATCAACGCGGTCATGACCGCGCCCAGGTTGGCCCCGCCGTATTCTTCAGGCGTATTGATGCCCCAGAATCCCATCTCTTTGGCTTTCATTTGCAGGGAATGATAGCGTTCCGGTTCGACGCCGTTGGGATATTTCCCTTCATTCTGAAGCACCTCCTTTTCGAGCGGTATCAATTCGCGCTCAACAAAACGCCGTACTGTCTGCTGCACCATTTTCTGTTCTTCAGTGAGGGAGAAATCCATAGCAACCCCTTTCGTGGTAGCGAAAACGCTCAAATTGCTGGCAAAGACTAACAGTGCCTTCATTGTAACACAGGTGAGGGTAATCTTAACAACACAACCGGTTATCCTGTACGCTTCCCGCAAACGTGTACGTGATATACTTGGGTGTGAGTGAACGAATAACAAGTATTTCATGGGGCAAAGAGAGTGATTTTGACAACAGTGGGGTTCTGGACGATTTTGAAGAGGGCATTGCTCCTACGCTGCCCCCGCTGTGGCAGGGGAAAGATATTTAAGCGCTGGTTTGCATCGTACGAACGCTGCCAGGTGTGCAACTTTATGTTTGAACGCGAGGAGGGCTTCTACACGGGCGCGATTGCCATCAACCTGGTTGTCAGTGAGCTGATCGTGACGGCGGTCGTTATCCCTGTCGCGGTATGGGCGGCCCTGACTCCAGGCGTTCCGGCGATACCCATCTTCATCGCCCTCTCACCCTTGCCGGTTATCCTGCCATTCATTTTCTTTCGCCTCACCAAATCCTTATGGATAGGCCTCGCCTTCTGGCTCGATCCTCCCCACAGGAATGACAGCGGTAGTCTGAGATAATACTCTCTAAAAAAGCAGCGAAAGACCTTTTTCCTTCCGTCATACGAATCTACCATGGCTCACATACTTTGTGGGCTTTATGTTTCCCACTCTGACCGGCAGTAGTACCGGCAGCGTTTCACTTGTAGCGGCGCTCAACTCCGCGCAGGTCGCCTCCGAGAGAATAGGCGCCTGATTGTTAGCCGTCCTCCCGGAAGCCGATATTCACCTCTTCGGCAAGCGAACCTGGAATGCGCTGTTCCAGGTCCTCGTATTGCTTGCCAGGGCCGGCAACCAGCCCGCGATTCTCTGACACGCGCATCAGTGTAGCTCCGATAAGGACGCAGAGGCCGAAGGCGGTTCCTATTGCGAAAAGCGGCAGGCGGAAATTTACCCCATACAGCAGGCTGAACCCGTTGGAGCCAAAGAAGCCGCCGAACAGTCCGAAAGCGTAATACATCCCCTGTACTCTACCGCGTGCTTCAGCGCCCGATGAAGCGGCAAGGTGCGCATCGACGGCCGGTTGCACCATCGAATAGACGATCCCATGGACGACGAACAGGACCAGGATGATCATAAAGGTATTGGCGAGGCCATAAACAATGTAGAGCGGCACCTGGGCCAGCCCGAAGATCAGTACCAGCAGCGAACGGCGCACGCGGTCGGCTACGCGCCCGGTGAAAGGCGTCAAAATGACATTGGGTATCGACCAGGCCATGTAGGAAAAACCGATGATCGCGACCGACGCGCCCAGATGGTCGTGCATCCAGAGTGGCACCAGCGTGATATCGAAGCCAACGTACAACCAGTCTCCAAATACCAGGATGTACGCGGCGATCAATGGCAGCGTGAAGAGCCTGCGGAAAGGGATGCGTACTGCCTGTCCTGCCGAGGATGACCCGCTCCGGGGACGCACGTGGATCATAGTGATAACGATAACAGCCGCGAGCAAACGAAAAATGACCGCGCCGATGAAACTGGTGGCATAGCCTGTAGAGGCCAGCAGTCCACCAAGCGCCGGACCCAGCAGGAAACCGGTATTGAAGAATGCTCCGAATATGCCATACGCCTGGCCGCGCTGCTCAGGTGGAACGCTATCCGCAACGAGCGCGCGAGCCGATGGCACCACTGCAGCCGCTGCAATGCCTTCTGCGAAGCGTAAGACCACGAACAAAATAGGATCGGTGATGAACAGGTATGCCAGCGAGAGCGCGGCCTGTGCCACGAGACTGATCAGCATCATCGGCTTGCGCCCGAAACGATCCGCAAGCCAGCCTGAGGGATACTGGAACAGAAAGTTCGAGATCAGGTAAGCCGACGACATCGTCCCGATGACAGTAAGAGAAGCCCCGCGTGATTGCGCGTAAAGCACACGCACGGGCCCTATCATGCCAATACCTGTATAAGCGGCGCAGACAACCAGTGAAACTGCCAGCAGCGTTCGATTACGCAGCATTCCCCCTCCTGAATTTCTATGTCAATCTGTATTATACTGTGATTTATGAGACAGAGAGGCCCGCGGCATGTCATGCTGAGTGAAGCGAAGCACCTCTCGTGCGTAGTAACGGCCAGGTCACCAGATTCCGTTGCTCTCACTATGATACACCATAACTTGTGATATTGCGGGGGTAAGAGGGCGACCACAAGGGTAGGGCCTTACAATGAAACGTTATGGCTTGTGATATACTGAACGTGTTTTCTGCGATGCACAAGCAACTCCATTGCTATCACTGTTCAGAAAGGAACATACCATATATATGAGTACACAGCAAAATCTGCCCCCAAACTATTTTTATCATCAAATGCCCAATGGCATCGAAATGATCGGCCAGTATATGCCGAGTCTCAGTTCTATTACCTTTGGCTTCCAGCTGGATGCCGCGGTCATCAACGAACCGGAAGATAAGCAGGGTCTCGCGCACCTTTTTGAATACATGCTGTTCCAGGGTACGAAGCAGAAGGATGCGCGCGCTTTGAACGAGGCTTTTGAGTCCCTGGGGGCGCGTAAAGGGGCCAGTACGGGCCTGGAGACATCACAGGTGTGGGCGCAGATCGTCAATACCAAATTTGATGCCACCCTGCAACTGATCAATGAGCTCCTGCTGACCTCTACATTCCCGCGCGAGGAATTGGAGCAGATGCGCAACATTGTGCTGCAAGAGATTCGCCGTCGTGATGATGAGCCTATGAGCCGTATCTTCGAACTTGTACGCGCTCATTTCTATCGTGGCACAGCTCTAAGCCGCCCATTGCTTGGCACGTCAGAGAGCGTGCAATCCTTGCAGCGCCAGGATTTGCGCGATTTTTGGAAAGCTCGCTACCGGCCCAATAACACGCTTTTCGCTATCGCCGGAAAGTTTGACTGGGATTCCGTCGTTCAGCGGGTGGAGGACTTGTTCGGCGATTGGAGTGGAACAGCATCCCCATCACTGGAACAGCGACCCCAACCGGCTCCCAGCATCGCCCTGGAACACCAGGAAGGGCAGCAAGAGCACCTGGCCTTGATGTTCCCATTTCCCAACTATACCGACCCCGATTACTATGCTGGCCTGGTGGTAAGCGAGGTGCTTGGTGGAAACATGGCCTCGCGCCTCTTCGTCGAAGTGCGCGAGAAGCGCGGCCTCGTCTACGGGATCTCGGCAGGGCTGGCAAGCAACAAACATATCGGTGGCATACGCATTTATGCCGGCACTACTCCTGAGCAGGGGCATGAATGTCTCCAGGTCATCGTGGACGAACTGCGTAAATTGGAGCAGGATGGCATTACCACCGATGAACTTGAGCGCGCCAAAGTGCAGTTAAAGAGTGAAAATGTGATGCGCAGCGAAGGCTCTGCCGCGCGTATGGGAGCCATTGCTCGCTCCTGGTGGTATGAGCGCAAGATACACACCATCCAGGAGGTCAAGGAAGCCATAGACGCCGTGACGCGGGAGCAGGTACTCCAGGTACTGCGCCGTTTCTCCCCGTTGCATCCCCTGACGGTGGCAGCCATTGGCCCACTCACGCAGGATGAACTGGTTGGGGATATACTCTAAAGGGGCAATGCGCAAGGATACGTGCTTCCATATCGCATCTCAGGACAATCTGCTATAATGTGCCTTACCTGGCGCACAGGTAAGGTAGAGCGATTCCATTGAATGAAACGCTGTGAGGAGAACTTGCAATATGGCGGAGCAGCAGGATGCAAGCGCGCGCGGGCGTATCCTGGAAACGATTGATGCTGAAAAGGTACGCTTCGTAAACCTGGAATTTACAGACGTGGTCGGTATGGCAAAATGCGTGACGATTCCCGTCGAGCAGTTCCCTGATTGCCTCGAACAAGGAAAATGGTTCGATGGCTCCGCGCTGGAAGGCTTTGCGCGGGTCGCCGAAAGCGATATGTACCTGGTGCCTGATCTAAGTACTTTTGCCGTCTTGCCCAGGCAGGTACGCCCACAATCGGCCATGCCTCTCGCGCCTCTGCAATCCACCGGCCCATTCTCTGGTGATGACGTCGTAGCACGCGTGATTTGCCACGTGCGCACTCCCGACGGCGAGTATTTTGATGGCGACCCACGCGCCACGCTCTTACGCGCGCTAGACGCAGCTGCCGCGATGGGCTACGATTTCCGCGCGTCGCCTGAAATGGAGTTCTTTCTGCTGCACCTCGAAGATAAGACCCCCAGGCCGCTCCCTCATGATCGCGGCGGTTACTTCGATCTCTCCACCGACCTGGCGGCTGCCGTCCGGCGACAGATGGTACAGGCTCTGCAGCAGATGGGCATTCGCATCGATGCAAGCCATCACGAGGTGGCGGCGGGCCAGCACGAACTGGATTTTGAGATGGACGACGCGCTGCATATCGCCGATAGCCTGATAACGACAAAATATGTCTTGAAAGCTATCGCCGCGCAGCATAACCTGTATGCTACCTTTCTTCCCAAACCTTTCTATGGCGTGAACGGTTCAGGCATGCACACGCACCAGCAATTGATCCAGCGTGCGACGGGTCGCAATGCTTTTGTCGATGAGCATGGCGAGCTAGGGCTTTCAGATGCGGGCCGTTACTTCATCGCGGGCCAGCTGGCGCATGCCCGTGGGCTCTGCGCGATACTTGCGCCCCTGGTAAATTCATACAAACGCCTTGTGCCTGGCTATGAAGCACCGGTGTACATCAATTGGGGTAGGGTGAACCGCGAGGCCCTGATTCGCGTACCACGCCCTGGCGCCGACCCCCAATCCTCGACGCGCATCGAACTGCGCTGCTGCGATCCCAGTTGTAATCCCTACCTCGCCCTCGCTGTCATGCTGCGAGCCGGCCTGGATGGCATACAACGCAAGTTGCCCTTACCCCCGGCTATCGATGAAAGCCTGTTCCTGCGCGACGAAAATGACCGCCAGCGCCATCGCTCCAAACTATTGCCGGCCACACTTGGCGAGGCGCTCGAAGGGCTGCGAGAAGATACGTTGCTGCGCGAGGCGCTGGGAGATTCGATCTACGAGGGTTTCATCGAGGCCAAGAGCATCGAATGGAGCGATTACCGCAAACAGGTTCACGAATGGGAACTGGACCGCTACCTCTCCATCTTCTAGCAAGGGCGGCGCTCGTCTTCCCGGGCTGAGCCTCCGCTATTTGTCAAGGCCATTTGAAACTAGAGCGGTCGCCTTAGCACTATCGCTTCTCAAGGGCCTGGCTATTTGTAATAGATTGTTGCGCTAAAAAAAGAGTCTACAGTATAATAAATAAGGCGAGTTGCTTCTGTTCATGGGTACTAGCCAAGAGGAATTTTGAAAGCAGGAAGACCCTGCGTAGTCGAAAAGGGTAAGGGTGCCGCCTTACTTCGATGAAAGGAATCGTTAGCATGCCTATAGATCAGCCACAGGAAGAAAGCACTTATGTGATGGACGCTGAAAGCGCCACGGAAATGGCCCGGCTGTTGAATCAAGATCGCCTCATGACACAGGGCATGGGCGGATTATTCGTCGAGCGCGCGGACGACCTCTCCGATATCCATGATGTTTTGGATATCGGTTGTGGGCCTGGCGGTTGGGTGCAGGATGTAGCCTTTACATATCCCCATATCAATGTGACAGGCATCGATATCAGCAAGCAGATGATCGATTACGCCAGCGCGTATGCCCGGGTGCAGCATCTTAAAAACGCCAGCTTTCGGGTTATGGACGCTCTGAAACCGCTCGACTTTCCCGATAACTCCTTTGACCTGGTCAATGCTCGTTTCATCGTCGGTTTCACGCCCAAAACTTCCTGGCCAGCGCTCCTGCAAGAATGTAAGCGCATCTTACGCCCCGGCGGAATCTTTCGCCTGACCGAGTCTGAGGGGGGCTTCAGTACATCACAGGCCTGTAACGATTTAAGCATATGGTTGTTTATGCTGCTTAAACGCATCGGCTTCACTTTTTCGCCCGATGGTCGCTCTATAGGCATTATGCTTGCTATGCGCCGCTTGCTCCGCGAAGCTGGCTTCGAGAACATCCAGAAGATGGCGCATGTCACCGAAACTGCGCCCGGGCTGGAGGGATATTCGATGGGGGTGAATAATATCAAAGTCACTTTTCAAACACTCATGCCCACGCTGGTTAAAATGGGTATCACGACTCCGGAAGAATTTGAGCGCGTCTATGATACCGCTCTGCGGGATGTGCTCGCCGATGACTTCTGCGCATTGGGTTTTTTTGTGACCATGTGGGGACAAAAACCGGCCTAATCTTCAGCACAAATGAGATGAACAAACACACAGCACGTGCTTGTTCATCTCATTTGCGCTGAAGAAATCTTTTAATCATGTGGTCGTACAAGCCAGTAACGACCGTTCTCGCGCATCATGATGCGCTGGTCGATCATCTCGCGGCGCAGGCTCGCGACATCCTCGTGAAATGACTTGAGAATGGCGTTCACCTCTTTCTCGTCATAGAGACGACCCCACTCGAATGCACGCGCCAGTTCCTCCATCACGTAGCGCCGTTTCTTGTACTGTGAAGGGATGCTCAGCAGGCGGCCATCCTGAATAAAGGTGGCCACCACACGGGCACGCTCATCGCTGCGCGGGGGCAGTGGGTTATGTGGAAACACTCTGCTCGCGATGCGCTGCGTACTCTCGGCCAGTTGCTCAAGCCCCTCGCTGGACAGTTCATAGTAGTGATAATTGTTCTCGCGCCTGACCTGCACCAGTCCGGCCATGACCAGCGGCGTAAGATGGTGAGAAACCGTCGGCGGCGTCACATCCAGCGCCTTCGCCAGTTCCTGCCCATACATCGGGTGTTCCGCCAGCAGACCCAGGATGCGTATGCGCGTCGGATCGGAAAGCGCTCGTCCGATCACCACCAGCCGCTTCATTTCCTCCATAGAAAGATTCGGCTCGCTTGCCTCTTGCTCTCGCTGTTCGTCTTTTTTGTCTTCCATAATTCACCTCTTTTCCTTACCATACAATTAGGAAATTGTCTAATTATATGATAAATGAAGATTGACTGGAAGTCAAGAGGTTTACAACAAAAAAAAGCCATACGCTGGCAAATTAATACCGTAATTTGTTGTGCTGCTCCGTCTATCCAGCAGGTTGAAGCTGGCGGAAAAGGGCGGCGTATCAACCAGTTGTAAACAGTGATGTCTTCTAAAAAGAAGACAGGAAGGAAGAACACGTGAGGACAATCTATTACTTGCAGGAGGGTATCCTGATTCTCTTCGGTGGTGGCGATGCCGGAGGGATACTGATTACTTCCCACGGAATCATCCACGTGCCGGGGAATAATCCCGATGTGCGACGAGAACTTCAGGAGGTTGGAGCCATTCTTGAAACGGCGGGTTCCCTGGTCGCCGGGGCGCGGCATATCGCGAACGAGGGTTTGCGGGAGCGCCTGGACGTTGTGACTGTGGAGATGTTCCAACTGGCAGGAAAGGGCCTTCAGGAAATCATCGCTCATGTAGGTGCGGAACGCTGATTGAAAGAAAAGCACCCGCTTCTGTGTTCAGGAGGCGGGTGCTTTTCACGAGTAAACTATTCTCATCTCAAGAGATTCCGGCAAAGATCTGGCGTACCGGACAGCTGAAACCTGGAAGAAATGGTGATTCAAGCGTATCGTTTTCATAGAGCGTGCTGTAACTTTTTAGTATGGCTTTATCGCGCCGGTAGATTTCAACATAGCGCTCTTGCCAGTTGACGATCCAGTATTCCATGACACCGCGCCGCGAATAGAGTTTGAGCTTCGTCTGGCGATCTCGCGCTGTATTGTTTCCTCCCGGTGAAAGCACCTCGATCACTAATTCAGGCGCAGAATGCAACTTGCCGTCCGGTTGTAAGGCAGTAGCCAGCCGTTCCCGGCTGATCCAGACAACATCTGGTGCAACATCATCGTCTTCGGCAAAGATCAATCCAGGAGCTGCATTTGCCTCTCCTATACCCGTCTGCAAACTCCAGGCATCAAGTAGGCCACCCAGTCGAATACAAACGCGCTGGTGGTGCCAATCAGGTTGCTTTGACACGTACAATTCTCCATCTACAATTTCATACCGTTTGCCGTCATCCGACAAGTTTTCCAGGTCCTGGGATGTCCAGCGTAGAGTCGCCATATCTGCTCCTACTCTGTCACTAATCAATGGCACTTCTCCTTTCCTCTCCTCATGACAATTATACTACAAATGCTCCCTGATTGCCTCTCTATACACCCGTTCATACGCGTCGATCATCTCATCCAGGGCGAAGTTTGCTTCGACGTGGGCGCGGCAACGTGGGCGCGGGATGTCGAACAGGTCATCGACCAGGGCGGCGGCGTGCGCTCGTTCGCCCTCTTCGACGAGGAAGCCGGTTTCGCCGTGGCGAATGATCTCCTCGGTCGCGCCGCGCCGGTAGGCGATAACGGGCGTGCCGGTAGCCATCGATTCAACGGCGGTCAAACCAAAGGGTTCATCCCATTCGATGGGGAAGAGCAGGCCTAAAGATTGCCCCATGACTTTCCACAATGCCAGCCGTTCAAGCTGGCCCAGGTAGGTCACGCGCTCTCCGGCCTCTTGTAGGCGGGGGGCAATGCTTTCGTTATAGTAGCGCCGGTCGTAGATGCCGCCCGCGATCAACAGGCGGTATCCGGCCATTTCGGCAATCTCGATAGCCGCCTCGACACCTTTTTCGGGCGCGATACGACCCGCGAACAACAGTGGCGCCTCCTTCGAGGGTCTGGGCGAGAAAGGGATGGCATCCAGGTCCAGCCCATTATAAATCACGTGATCGATGGCGGTGTATTCTTCGTAGGTGCGCGCGCAGGCATGCGATACGGTAATCAAGGTCACGGGATGGCCCTGCTGATCTAGCACGTGCAGGGCGGTATTGATCTCAGGCGAAACCGCCGGAAGATGCAGTGTATGAAGGACAGGAATATCGTGTATCAGCGTGCTGCATGCATACGCGGGCCAATCAAAAGCGTGTATATGTACCAGGTCAAACTCGGCGCTGCGCCGCTGCAATTGCAGAAAAAGGTCAAGGAAGAGATTTGCCTGTGTGAAGAAGCTGCTATCTGCCGGGCGTTCCTGCGCCGGTCCTGAAAAATCGGCGGGCTGGACATCATCGGGTACGGCCACCGGCTCGATCTCGATTCCCGGAACGAAGGACTCATTGCGCGCGAACAACGTGACGCTGTGTCCACGATGCATCAACCCCTGCGCCAGGTCAGCCAGCAGCGCCTGGGCTCCTCCCAGGTAGGGCTGAGCAATAGTGGAAACAAGCGGTGCAACCAATGCGACTCTCATAGTTCTCCTCGATAACTGGCGCTATTGTTCTCAGTCTCATACAGCTTCACTTCATACAAAAGACCGTTGGGAAAGACCGGCTCCAGCCGCTCCCAGAACTTCATAGCCAGTACCTCGGTAGTGGGAATGCAGCCCTCCAGCCAGGGTACATCGTAATTGAGGTGTTTATGGTCAACCCATTGGATCACCTGTTCAGAAATCGCCTGCTTGAGGTCCGTCAAATTTAATACCATGCCGGTGTGTGGGTCTGGTGTGCCGCGAACCGTGACTTCCAGGATATAGTTATGTCCATGTCCATTGGGATTCGCGCACTTCTCGTAGATGGTATAATTTTCTTCTTCCGTCAGATGCTCGCTCCACAAGCGATGCGATGCGCTGAAGCTCGTACGCCTTGTCAGGTAAACCATCTCTGTATCCTTATGTCTTCATGTATATCAAGCATTACTAAATATTTCCAGATTGGTGCCGTTGAGCTTGCGGCCTGTATCATCTGCCAGGAAGAGCAGTATCTCGGCCATATCGTCGGGAGTCATACCGGCTTTCAAGTGCGGCGCGGCCTGGCGCAGCATAGTGGTATCCACCGCCCCCGGGCTGACGGCGCAGACGCGAATATCGTAGGGCCTGCCCTCTACCGCCAGAATCTCGGTCAAACTGGCCACACCTGCTTTGGAGACATTATATGCGCTCAAACCCGGAAATTTCTCCACGCCTTTCACGCCTGAAAGTGACGACAGGTTGATAATGACGCCGGAATGCTGGTCGGCCATGATACGAAATGCCTCGCGGCAGCACAAAAACGTGCCCCGCAGGTTGACCGCCAGGACACTATCCCAGGTAGCCACATCCATCTCAACGAAAGGGCGCACGGCCACTCTACCGGCGCAATTGACGAGGATGTCCACTCTTCCATAAATACTCATGACTTGCTCAAAGAGGTGATGTACGTCCTCTTCGCGGGCGACATCACCGGCGATAGCCAGCACGGGCTGTCGCGCGCGCGAAATCTCTGCCGCGACTTCATCTAAAGATGAAGCGGTGCGGCTGAAGAGGACTACCTGCGCGCCCTCGCGGGCAAAACGCAGTGCGGTGGCACGCCCGATGCCACGCCCGGCCCCGGTTATGATGGCGATACGACCTTTGATGCTCATGATGATTATTATAGCACGCGGGTTTTTGGTAGTGAGGCATGTTTTCTTCAAGAGCTTGAAGAAAGGCGATTTAGCAGTGCTATGGTTTCACGATCTTTCAAAGATGCAGCAAGAAGTGTAAAGAGAATAGTGATGTACTCAGGTCTTTAAAAGCGCTTCCTTATGCCCGTTACCTTCTTCTTTGCCTGGTTCTGAAAGGGGAGAAAATAATCCTAATTGCTCAACAATATCCGCGTGTTGTTCTATCTCATCTTGGGACTGTTCGCCAGTATCTGATTCTTGATCGCCAGCCTGTAGAGATAAAGTTTGAATGTGGATACCATTCAAGCGGCCTCTCGCAATTTGCACATATTCTTCGTTGATTTCTATTCCTATACAGCGCCGATTGAGCTGTTTAGCCGCAAGGGCAGTAGTTCCTGATCCTATAAAAGGATCAAGAACTAAGTCACCCGGTTGAGTGAAAAGTTTGATAAACCAGGCCGGTAAATCGACAGGAAATGTGGCACTATGACCTTGATTAGCACATTCCGTCGCAAGATGCAAAACGTTATCGGGATATGCTAATTCACGTCCTACCCAGTTTTCAATCTTTTTACCAAACCCACTCTGTACACGTGAGTTATCACGTCGTCTATCCGTTTCGCTGAGGTTGCGTAAGCGTGTTTGGCTCCAGTTACCCATAGGAACGCGCACTTCATCCTGATACATGGCAAATTGCTTCGATTTAGTAAAGTGTAAGCAGCGTTCCCAAGCATCGCGGAACCGATTTGGCCACTTGCCTGGATAGCTGTTCTTTTTATGCCAGATATACTCCTCTGTCCACAACCAGCCTTGTTTCTTTAGGGCGAGAATCAGTTCGAGTACATAGGTGTGCCGCTCACCATCTACTACTCGCTCTTTAATATTGAGAATGAAAGAGCCTTCCTGCTTCAACACCCGTTTTAGTTGCGCAGCGATAGGGAGAAACCATTCGACATATTTATCTGGATGCACGCCACCATAGGTATCCTTACGCTGATCAGCATAGGGGGGTGATGTGACGATCAAGTCAACAGAAGAGGCCTCTAATCTGGGGAGAATATTCATACAATCGTCATGAAATATTTGAAACTGTTCGCTATAGGTTAAGTTGTGCATAGGAAATAAATACCTTCCTTCTGACTGAACATCTATGGAGAAACTCAGCATCTGTATGTGCCTTATCTTAGCTTTCTTTAAGACCCACGTCAAGAATTTTTTATCAAGATGGGTTATCAGTGGTGGCTATCTCTTTCCGCATAAACTCGGCGAAATCGTCCAAACCGTTACGTCCAACAGGTCGCCCTGGCCGTTCGCCTCGATAGAGCGCCAGGGCCTGTTGAATGAGAGGATAATACCGCTCGGGCAGGTGCGCCAGTCCCCACTGGCCGCCTTCATCTTTGGCAAGGATTTTTCCGTCACGCAGGTAAGCTAAGACGCGGCACGCGTTCAGGACGAAAGAGAGGGGGTCTTGCCGCCGTCGCTCCAGTTCGGATTGGACTTCTTTGATGATTGCTTCCCGGAATGCTTGCTCCGGCACCTCCGGCAAGGTTTCCGCGCTGGGTTTCCCATACAGGCAGATGCCGCACTCGCGCAGGATACGAATAGAGATAGTGAGATCAAAGTCCTGCTGGACGGTATCGTTCCAGTGTTGCCAGGAGCCGTCGCGTAACTCCTCTTCGTACTGCTCACGCAAATTCTCGCTATAGTGAAGATCGTAGAGTAAGGGATGATGGAAAGGAAGAATGTCTGGTTCGGCCAGAAAAAACATATCGAGCGGGCATGGCATTCTTGAGATGCGTAACAGTGTTGCAATAATTTCGCGTTTCGTTTCCACATTCATTCCTTGCGCGTTTACAACGATCAGGTCAATATCGCTGCGGCCAGGTTGAAAACCGCCCAACGCGAGCGAGCCATGCAGGTAGATGCCGGAGAGATTCTGGCCCAGCAGGCGCTGCAGTTCCATTTGCACCGTATTTACCTGGGCTTTTATAACCTTTGAAGAAGTTGTCCAGTCGTAACGCATTATCCTACAAAGCTCCTTAATTTTCGCGAATGCTTATTTATCATAATACATTTTGTTGTCGCCTGTATTACGTGGGTGATTCCCTGGCAGTGGGAAGGGATTCTGAGCGCAGCGAAGAATGACATGCCTGAGGACGTGGGCAATCGCTGACAACCTGGAAGCCGTTTTCTGAGATTCTTCGCTGCGCTCAGAATCCCCGTCACTTATGGGTAATCACCTGCCGCATCGTGCTTGAAAAATATGTGTGGGCAGCACATTAGGAGATGTTATCAATTCAAACACAGACGGACGATAGGAGGAGTGCCACCCACACATAAGAATATACCACAATTTTTGGAAAAAGTTCAAAGAATTATGGAAAAAGTACTATCTTGTAATAGACGTCGAAAAAGAGGGTTTTGATGAGAATTTGATTAGAAACAAGCGGGGGGCAATTTTTTAGCCTGGACGATTGCTTTCATGGCTTGTTGAAACATTGTGATATCTGCTATAATGCCAAAAACACGTATTTCTGCAAGGTAAAGAGGAGTGCCTGAGCTCCTGTAGGGACAGCGCCTGGTGCCTGTCCGCGCCAGGATGCCAGGCCCACCTTTTGCCCTGTTTATATATTGGTTGTATCGGGGGGGCGCATGACCATTAATACCAGGTTGCAAGGATCGCTGCGGGAATTCAGCCTCGTAGAAGTCCTGCAAATGATGGAACTGAGTGGGATGACCGGTGCCATTCACCTCAAACAGGAAACGGGGCGTACTGGAATCATCTACTTTCAGGATGGCAAGCTGGCCGGTTGCTCCGAACTCGATTCGGGCGCGCTAACGTTAGGAGATGTTCTGCAACAACTGGCTATGGCGAATAGCATGCAGATAGAGCTAGCTTTTTCCCAGCAGCTACAGGACCCCTTCGGCAAGCGCATCGGCGAGCGCCTCATCGAAATGCGCGTGATTAGTGAGAGGCAATTGAGAGAGGCGCTGCGTACCAAGGCATTGTGGACAGCCCGCGAACTGGCCCTGTGGAAAAATGGCGCATATGAGTTCGTTGCCAGTCCCCAGGGCCAAACGATTTTACCTTACGGTGAAGAATCGCTTGACCTTGAAGTCATGGGTGTAACGATGGAGATGGTACGTTACGAGGACGAGTGGAAACACCTGAATAAATATTTGCCCCAGGGGATGCACACAACGCTCCAGATGGTTCCGGCCATCCCTTATCCCATGAGCTTCGATAGTCGCACTATTGAATTGCTTGGCAAAGTGAATTTGAATCGCAGCGTGCGTCGCATTGCTAGCTCCATCCGGCGTCCAGAGTTAGAGGTTGCCCGCGACCTGGCACAGCTAGTCTATCATCGGCTCCTTATCCCCGTTTTCCAGGAGGCCACTCCGCACCACAAGGGAAACGGCAATGGGCGCAGTGGAGTGCGCCTTCCCGACCCCGCCGAAAAGCTCCGCATGGAAAGCTTTGAACTACTCAACCTGATCAGCCGCATGGAGCAAGAATGGCTGCGCCGGCGCACCCCGATGGAGCAATTATCCGCGCTGGCCGAATTCGTCAACTGGATGATGGATGCTCTTTCCGAGGCCTGCCGCATCAACGGCACCGAGCTGGACCCCAACACGCTGGAGGTCTTGCTCACCCGCAATAACCTGCGCTACATGGGCAACTATAGATTTGTGATTGAGCAGAACATGATCAACGTCCAGAATTTCACGTCGCTCTGCCACGAGGTGTTGCAAGGGGACATACAGAAAGCCACGGACTTCTTCGAGGAGGGCTGCATCGTCCTGCAGAAAATCCTCTCCTGTATCTTCGATTCGATCAATGCTCGTGTGGCCTCCCTTTACGAGCGCCTGGAGAACCAGGAGGTGTGGGAGGCGATGTTCACTCAGTTTGGGCTGCCACGGGGGTAGCTCATTATCACTTTTTGACAGGATAGGAAACGAATACCGTCTTGATCTCGCTGAACTCCTCTACCGCGCTCGCGCCCAACTCGCGGTGACCATTGCCACTCGCCTTCATGCCACCGAATGGCAGTTGAATCTCGGCCCCCGTCGTTGGGGCATTGAAGTAGATCAGGCCGGACTCGATCTCGCGCATGGCACGGAAGGTCAGGCGGCTGCTCTCGGTGAAGATAGCCGTCGAAAGTCCATACTCGGTCGAATTCGCAACCTGCATGGCCTCTTCAAACGTATTGACGGGAATGATGGAGACAAATGGGCCGAATACTTCCTCCCTGGCAATTCGCATCCCTGGCGTGACATCGTTGAAGATGGTCGGCTCGTAGAATGCTCCGTCGCGATGGCTTTCATCAGTCAATGGAGAGCCGCCCAGCATCAGCTTCGCGCCCTCCTGCTTGCCGATCTCAGCATATTCCTGAACCGCCTTGACGCGCCCCATATTCACCAGCGGACCCATATCGATATCTGGGTCCAGGCCATCACCAACGCGCAGCTTTTCAGCAGCCGCTACCAGCCGGTCGGTGAAGGCCGACTGCACCGATTTTTGTACGATAACGCGGCTGGTAGCTGTGCAGCGCTGTCCACTGGTGCCAAAAGCTCCCCAGGTTACGCTCTCCACGGCCAGGTCAAGGTCGGCATCTTCCAGCACGATTACGGCATTCTTGCCGCCCAGTTCCAGCGCGCAGCGGCGCAGGTCGCGTCCGCAAATCTCGGCCACGCGCCGTCCCACCTCGGTTGAACCTGTCAGCGAGATCATATTCACGCGCTTATTGCTTGCCAGCGCATCTCCTAACGTTCCGCCGGGACCCGTCACGACATTTAACACACCGGCCGGCAGTCCGGCCTCGGTTAGAATTTCGGCAAGTCGCAGCGCGAGCAGGGGCGTATCGCTGGCGGGTTTGAGGATGACAGCGTTGCCGGCCTGCAGCGCCGGAAGCGTCTTCCAGGCAGGGATGGCCATGGGAAAATTCCAGGGTGTGATGATGCCTACTATGCCGACCGGGTGGCGAATGGTCATGCAGAATTTATTGCGCAATCCCGAGGGGATCGTTTCGCCTTCCGCGCGCCGTCCCTCACCGGCCACATATTTGGCAACATCAATGGCCGTCTGCACATCGCCAAGCGTCTCCCGCAAAATTTTGCCCATCTCGCGCGTCATGGCCTCAGCCAGTTCCTGTTTATATTGTTCCAGCAGCAGGGCGGCGCGCAAGATGATCTCGCCGCGTTCAGGAGCCGGAGTAGCGGCCCAGCCCGGTTGCGCCTTGACCGCCGCGTCGATGGCATCCTCAAGATCGGCGGGCGTAGACTTCTGGTAATGCCCGATGATTTCGGAAGTATGAGCCGGATTCGTGCTGGTAAACGCCTCTCCACTACGCGAGTGGCGCCACTCGCCCCCAATAAAATTCTGATACATTTGACCCTGTCCCGCCTGGGCAGGGAATGAAATTGACATGATACATCTCCTCGTTGAGTTGCGGAATCTTCTCTGAACCACGTGGTTGTTCAATCTACAGCCATTATATCAGGCAGGAATAAGGGGCGTCTAATGTTGTGTGGCAGCTGATGGGCCTTGTGGTCAGACAAGTGCGCATAAAATTGAAGTGAATGACAGAAACATGTCCCCATTTTGACATTTGTGCGTTTTTATCAGTACCATTCTTGATGAGTGAGACCAGGTTTTGGGGAAGATGCCAGTGATACCGCTTGAGAGTGACTGTGATAACGCTGAAAGAGACGAAAAGGCCATGATAGAGGCGGCTCAGGCCGATCCTGCCGCTTTTGAATTATTGTACCGGCGTTACCTTGCGCGGGTTTACCGCTATTTGCGCTCGCGGCTAGCAAACACCGAAGATGCCGCCGATATGACCCAGCAGGTTTTTCTTCAAGCGCTTGACGCACTTCCGGGCTATCGACAGCATGAAGAGATACCGTTCGCAGCCTGGCTTTTCCAGATTGCGCGTCATGCCGTAACTGATGCTTACCGGAGTCGTCGCAATGCTATTTCCTGGGATTCTTTATCAGAAGTATTTCTGCCTGCGCTCGAACAAGACCCGGAAACAATCGTGCTTCAAGAGGAGCGCCTGGCACGCCTACGTATGCTTTTAAGCAAACTCGACGCTGATAAGCGCGAGCTACTTGCTCTGCGGTTTGCCGCAGGACTTAGCTCGCCACAAATTGCACTCGTTGTTGGCAAGAGTCCTGCCGCCGTTAAAAAGCAGCTTACTCGCATCCTTCAAACACTCAAGGAGCAGTATCATGCAAGATAAACGCATGCTCTACAGGCGTTATGCTGACCTTCTCAGCGTGAATTCCAGCCCTGAATTAGCGCAGCTCATCGCCGATCTCGATATGATTTATACAATAGATGAGCCACCAGATGATCTCGCTCGCAATATCGCGCAATCCCTGGCAACACATAGTAATAAGCAGAGATCGGCGACGACCAGAACTCAGCCGGCAAAAAGAGGAGGTATACCCCAAACCCATCCAGCTTTGTATAGGAGAAAGGCGTGGCAACGCTCTATGAGTACGCTCGCCACAGTATTTTTAACTCTTCTGCTGGCCGGTTCTTTGCTGGTTGTATTGAATCTGATACGGCAGGGCAGAACTGGTGGGGGCGGGAATGCGCCGCATCCTATCGTGCCAACAGCCGCTGCAGGCTCCAGCCTATCCCTGAACCAGCTGCATATGATCGATAGTATGAACGGATGGGCATGGGCTGAAAATGAACGCGGCAAAAATTTTACGGTACTCCATACCAATGATGGAGGATATCACTGGAAGATGGTAAGCCCGGGGAGGCAAACATTTGGCGAGGGGAGCTGGCCCTACTTTCTAACCGGCTCTCTTGCCTGGGTCATTGTACCGCAAACTGCGGGACATCCGGCGCTCCTGTTTCGTACAACAAATGCAGGCCAGACATGGAATCAAACAACTCTTCCAGCAGAGAATATTGGCGCGGCCAGTTTTATCAATGCCCAGACAGGTTGGGTAACGTCCAATGTTGTTATGGGTGGTAGACTCTCGGCAGTAGAAATTTTTCATACGATCGATGGCGGTCAAAACTGGACAAGAGTAGTGACCAGTTCCGCGGCCAATAGCAATCATTCAGGGAGCTTACCTTTCAATAATGCCATTTTCGGTATGCAATTCAGCAATGAAACAACGGGATGGATTACGGGAGCATCAAACGCGAATAATGATCCGTATCTCTATGTCACCCATGATAGTGGTCACACCTGGCACCAGCAAATGCTGCCTGCTCCAGAAGGTGTGCCGCCGCCGGATGCTGGCATGGTTATATGGAAACCTCAGTTTTTCTCGACCAGGGATGGTATCCTGCCGGTTAGCTTCTGGTCTCCATCAGGTCTGGATGTGTATGTCACCCATGATCGGGGAGAGAGCTGGCAGAGTACCTCGTTCCTACCGGTAACAAATACGAATGTAGATATGGCGGCATCGACAGGCGATCCAATGTTTGTGGATATGACTCATGGATGGTTAGAGGTGAATCAGGCACATCCCATGATTTATATGACCGGTGATGGTGGTCAACATTGGGGTTCCGCACAGTACTCCCTGCCTTTTGCCCTGCCTGTCCTCGATTTCGTGTCAGGTAGAATCGGATGGGCAATTGGGAATGCAGGTAATGGCGCGACTGAATTGTTCAAAACGATTAATGGGGGGAAGAGTTGGATGCAAATTCGCTTCATTATTTCATAATCGTCAGGGGCAAGCAGGACGATGCTTGCCCCTATACGGAGATGACCAGAGCGAATCTACTTCAGGCGGTTTCGATGGTTGGTCCACCGCTGGTAGGGGTTGCTTGCTCGCCTCCTGCGGACGGAGTCTCCTGCGCGAAATCGCCCTCCTGCGCTGGGCGCTTGAAGATGTAGTAGGCCGAGTTAGCGGTCAGAGGCTGAATGCCAACCAGTTCCCAACCTTCCTGGCCAAGCGTGTTGAGGTAGCGACGAGCAAAGGCGCTGCGCCGCTCGTTGCCGATGAGCGTCTCCAGACCCTCGCTGGAGATGCGCCCGCGATAATCAATATACGCAACTTTATAAGCCCATTGTTGTGCCATGTGTGATCTTTCCTCCTTTTTTCATGTATGCGCGCCTTCCCTCTGAAAATGGCATTGAAACTCTCCCGGCACAACCCTCGCCGCCATATCCGATGACGCCCCCATAGAGAGAACGTTCTGGGACTTTTTCCGGCGCTACCTGTTTGGTCCATTGGATATGCCAGAAAACATTCCCGCTATTCCGCCTCGCACGCAGATATAGAACATTCTCTATGAACGACCGGCAGTGCGCCGGGTTCCACAATCAGCGCCTCACCAATCGTAGAGTTGTGCCGGTAGATTCCTCTGCACGATGTAAGTATAGTCGCGATTTCGGCGAAGCGCACCGCTATTTTCGACGGTTTTTTTGGCAGGTAAAATGAACGGGACCTTCCTGTAGATTTTGACAGTTGAGGGCGGAAAATCAGAAACCAGGGCGACCACAAGCCCTTTCTTCTCCTGTGGGCCAAAGAGAGAGACAAACATCTTATTGTTCAACTTGCAATCGCCTGGATATCGTGTTACAATAGAGACACCAGGGATGCAAATAGGCCCCTGGCTCTACTAGGGCGAAGGTCCTTGATAGGGAAGCCGAAAGGAGGCTTGACAAGACCTATGAAGATACCGGTTCGCTTACTAGGAATGGTGTTTCAGGTTACTTAGGAGTGCCCGTAGAGGCGGGCATTTCAAGCACCTGAACCTTCAGCTACATCTTCATCCTGCGTTGAGCTCGTAAAATATATTGCCTGGATGAACGTGTAAGGTGTGAAGGTAAGAAAGGAATGAGGGCTGGATACTCGCAATATCCAGCCCTCATGTATATGTTTTGCAGCTACTTTTCCATTGGCAAGTCAAAAACGAAGGTGGTGCTATTTTCGTTACTAGTGCTCAGCTCCAGGCGCAGTTCACCGCCGTGGGCCTCAACGATTGATTTGGTGATATAGAGGCCAAGGCCGCTGCCGCGCTGGGTACCACTTCCTGGTAGGCGCGTATAGGGATGGAAAAGCTGGTTCTTCTGGCTTGCGGGGATGCTGATGCCCACGTTGTGGACGCTGATATGAGCAGCATTTTCTGTTTTCCAGGCGCTTACAGTAATCGTTGTTTCCTCGTCGGAATATTTGATGGCGTTATCCAGCAGGTTCCCCAGCGCTTGCTCCAATCGGCCAGCGTCCCAGCATCCAATCACAGGCTCTTCGGGAGCCTCTATAGCGAAGGTATGATATGGAGCGACGGGGCGTACCTGCTCCACGACATCTTTGATGAGCTTTACGGCATCGCACGGATGGCAGGAGAGCGTAAAGCGGCCAGAAGAGAGATGGGAAGCATCCAGTAAATCTTTGGCGAGCCGTGCCAGGCGCCAGGCCTGGCCGGTGATGATATTGGCGGCACGCACGATATTTTCGCGGCGCTGATTGGGGCGCGCCGCGATCTGGGCATAATTGATGATGGGTGTCAAAGGGCCACGTAACTCATGAGCAATCATGGCCGCAAATTGTTCTTTGCGCGCCAATTGCTCCTTCAATAGAAGATTCTCTGCCGTCAGTTCATCCACCTGCTGCTGCAAAGCCTGGATGGACTCCTCCTGTGTGCGCTCGTCCTGTACCTGCATATTTACATCTCCCGCTATTTGCTGAGGGGGTTGTGTAAAGTATACCTTTATGTATGATGATATGCCAATGTTGATGCCCATTATTAGGAATATTGGGTATACTCATCGCGTATTATTTGGACAACAAGATGGCAAATCTCTTAAATAAGAGGAATGATTCGAAGCAGGATGAAAAAAGTAGGGTAAATACGAATTTACCCTACTTCAATTAGATTGCGGGCAAAAGATCGTGTTCCTGCAACTCTTCTCGCGCAACCTCGCTCAGTTGATTCAGATCCATCGAGGGATCGGCATGCGAGATGAGATGGCGGAGACGTTCGAGAATCTCCAGGCGCATATAATGATCGGAAGTGAGCAGTAACTCACCTACCGCGATTTCGATTTGCCGCCGCTGCATGGCGGCCAGCACTGATTCTGCCATAATCGATTATCTTGTCCCTACCTGGACTCTATCCTCGCCGGTTTTCTGCGCGGGCTTTTCGGAACTGCCCTCGCCGGATTTGCTTCCGGTTGTGGCCTTGCTGTCGCTTTCCTTCGCTGTCTCAGCGCCATCGGATTTATGGTTATGTCCATTTTCACTGCCTGAACTGTGAGATGGGTGATCGGTCTTATAGAACCCCGAACCCTTGAAGACGATACCAGCGGGGAAGAATAGTTTATGAATGGGGCCACCGCATTGCGGGCAAACGGTCAAAGGCACATCGGTCATCTTCTGCCAGATTTCAAAGCGATAATTGCAAGATCGGCACTGGTACTCATAGGTTGGCATACGCTGTTTCACCCCTTAGTTGTACGAACTACACTCTATCAACAGGGAAATAGAGAGCGTTCGCATTATCGAACGCCTCTACCATTATACTATACTAGCCTGCTCTTCATTTTTTTGTCAATCGTCTGATGAGACTGCTAGCACTCTTCTCATTACTACAACGTTTTGCGGAGGCAAAAGTATTCCCGGCCTACTCCCCGCGCCCGATGTATTCCTTGACCTTCTCGGCGGCATCTCTGGTCATGCCATCGAGCGCGGCAAGCTCTTCCAGGCTGGCGTTGCTGATGGCGCGCACGGAGCCGAAATGCTTCATCAGCGCCTGTTTGCGTTTGGGGCCGATGCCTGGAATCTCGTCCAGTATCGATTTGAAGGTGCGGTCGGAGCGCAGTTTGCGGTGATAGGTGATGCCGAAGCGATGCGCCTCGTCGCGGATGCGCTGCACCAGGTAGAGGCCCTGCGAAGAGCGCGGGAGAATGATCGGGTCGGGCGAGCCGGGAATAAAAATCTCCTCGTTCTCCTTTGCCAATCCAACCGTGGGCACATCGATATGCAATTCCTGCAACACTTCAAGCGCCGCGCTGAGCTGGCCCTTGCCGCCATCGATAATAATCAGGTCGGGCATCGCCCACTCATGTTGCAGCGGCGTTTCCGGTTCGGCCTCGCCCTCGCCATTCTGATTCTCGTCGCTCTTTTCGTGTTGCGCGGCCCTGCGGAAGCGCCGGCGCAACATCTCCTGGTGGCTGGCGAAATCGTTAGGGCCTTCGACCGTCTTGATCTTGAAACGGCGGTATTCGCTATTTTTAGGCCTACCCGCCTCGAACACGACCATCGCCCCCACCGAATTGGTTCCCTGCGTATTCGAGATATCGTAGCATTCGATGCGCATAGGTGGAGCGGCCAGGTTCAATGCCTCCTGCAACTCTTCCAATGCCATCTGCGTCTTCTGGCTATCGGTCAACCACTTGATACGCTGCTGCTCCAGCACCTCGCGCGCATTTTGTTTGACCATCTCGACCAGGCCCACTTTTTCGCCACGTTTCGGGACGGTAATCGTCACCGCGCCCTTGCGTTTCTCCTTGAGCCAGGCCTGGATCATAGCGCGATCTTCCGGTTCGGCCTCGACGATTACTTCAGCCGGGACGTGCGGCGAACTCTCGTAGAACTGCATCAGGAATGAGCCCATTACCTCGCCGGGACTGCTGTCCCGCGTCCCTTGCAGGATGAAGTATTCCCGACCGATCAGCTTGCCGCCGCGGAAGAAGAATACCAGCGCGCAGGTTTCATCCTCTTCACTGGCAAGCGCAATCACATCCTGGTCGTCCTGCCCCTCTGTGGAAATGATACGCTGCTTTTCCAGGATGCCCTCAACCGCTTTGATACGGTCGCGAATGCGCGCCGCCTCCTCAAAATTGAGGTTTTCGGCGGCTTCCTCCATCTTTTCTTGCAGGTTCTTCACCACCTCATCATGCTTGCCCTCTAGAAAGAGAATCACCTGCCGGATGACGGCGTCGTATTCTTTACGCGTCGCATAGGCTACGCACGGGGCAAGGCAGCGATGAATATAGTATTGCGTGCAGGGGCGCGGCAGCAGCTTTTGTTTCCAGCCCGCCGGTGGTTCGCCGTTGCGCGGAGGCGCCCAGGAGCTGGCATCGTAGCGACAGGTGCGAAAGGCAAACAGCTTGTTCAGCAGATCGAGCGTCGAATCTACCGCGCCTGAATTGGTGTACGGCCCGAAGTAACGATTGCCGTCGCGTTGAAAGCTGCGCACGCGATAGACGCGCGGAAAGTCCTCCGCCAGCGAAACTTTGATGTAGGGATAGTTTTTATCGTCGCGCAGCAACACGTTATACTTAGGACGATACTGCTTGATATAATTGCTCTCCAGCACCAGGGCCTCGACCTCGTTCTTGACGACGAGAAATTCGATATCATCCACCTTCGCCACCATGCTGCGATTCTTGGGACTGAGGTCGGTTGACTCCTGAAAGTAGGAGCGCACGCGGTTGTACAGCGAGATGGCTTTGCCGACATACAGGATGGTACCCTGGGCATCCTTCATCAAGTAAATGCCCGGTTTATGTGGCAGTGAGTTCAGTACCGATTGGATTTTTTCGTTCATTGCTACTCATTCATCTCTTCCATTAAAGAGGTATTCTGGTAGACACCGGCTACCGGGAAGTGGATACCGGCCCAATCCATTATAGCATAGCCAGTCTTATTGACTTGTAGATAGGCATCAATATATCAATCAATGGCTTGCCGGGAGAATGAATGCAGCGTAAGATGTACGCAGGAAATTCCATATCTCTCAAGCCAGCTGAGGAGATGAGCATCATGACTATTGTGCTTCGAGCCGCCATATATGAGGACTATGAGGACGCATGCGCATTGTATGAGCAATTAGACCGCCTTCACTCTCAGGCCCTTCCAAACTTTTTTCACCCTGTGGAGGGGCCTGCCCGCTCACGGGAACGGTTTGCAGAGCTTCTTGCTAACGAGGATGCGGCCCTGTTTGTGGCGGAGCAACAGGGAGACCTCGTTGGCCTGGTCTTTGGCTATGTGCGCACGACGCCTCCTGTGCCTATGGTTGTGCCGCGCCGCTTTGTCCAGGTTGATGAACTGGTGGTAAGCGAATACGTCCGGCATCAGGGCGCTGGACAGTTGCTGATGGAGCGAGTGCACCAGTGGGCTCGTGAACAAGGGGTCACAGAAATTGAACTGGATGTATGGGAGTTTCCGGCATCTGCTCTGGCTTTTTACGAAAAGCTGGGATATCAGACAACAAGGCGACACATGAGAAAGCAATTATCCTGACTCTCCCACCTGCTTGCCCTGCTTACTGCTATACCAGCTAATAGAGCAAAGGAAAACATGAGACACCTCGTATCTTGACGAGAGGGCATCTAGAGGGCGGGAAAGTTGGAGTGGAGGGCGCCCTCCCCATACCCCTTGAGGTCGCTCTCTTACCATTGCCTGTTCCTCAATTCAGGATGCTCACGTTTATTGAGCCGTCCAAAGAAGTCTCTTCGTTACGACTGGTCTGCGCTCTCGAACCTCTGAGCCGTATCTTGCAGGTGGCGGCCAATGTCTTCGCCGTTCTGAACAACCTGGTCTACAGCGGCGCGCCAATCCTGAAACAGCTGCTCGAAACGCTGGCGGCTTACACCCTGCCAATCACCCTCGAGATCGCTAATATGACTCTGGATTTGCGGGCGGATCTGATTGGCAATCTGATCGTCGAGCTGGACGAATATCTGTCCCAGCTGGCGCATCAGATCGGTATTTACATGAATGGTGGTCATAAGATCTTACTCCTTTTTTATGTTCAATCCTCTTCAGTCGAGCATCGCAGTATGGAGCCCGGTAAAATACGTCTTTGGTTCCGCATACTTGCTTCCTGAAATTCAATATAAATACTGGCCTCAAACACCATGTATGGATGTGTCTATATGCCCACGGTGTGTCTGGTGATATGCATTTTGTGACAAATTACCATTTTGGAGCATAGGCAGAAAGCCGGCCGGTGTTGTATACTGGAGGCGTCATAATTCATCTTATCCCACTGGTTCAATAAAATGAGTTGTATTGGTACAGCCGGGCATATAGATCATGGCAAGTCAACGCTGGTAAAGGCGCTCACGGGTATCGACCCTGATCGATTGGCGGAAGAAAAAGAACGCGGCATGACCATAGACCTGGGCTTCGCGTGGTTGACGCTGCCTAATGGCCGCGAGGTCAGTATCGTCGATGTGCCGGGCCACGAAGGGTTCATCAAGAATATGCTGGCCGGGGTGGGTGGCATCGACGCGGCGCTGCTGGTGATTGCCGCCGATGAAGGAATCATGCCGCAGACACGCGAACACCTGGCAATTCTCGACCTGCTGCGCGTGCGACGGGGCATCGTTGCGCTCACTAAGGCCGACCTGGTCGATGAAGCATGGCTTGACCTGGTGCGAGAAGAAGTTGTTGAGCAGTTGAAACCAACCACGCTGGCCGGCGCCGCCATTATCCCCGTTTCGGCCTATACTGGTCAGGGATTGCCGGAATTGCTTGCCGAATTAGAACGTATCCTTGATGAAGAGCAGGAGCGGCAAAACATCGCGCGCCCGCGCCTGCCGGTTGACCGTGTGTTCACGATGACCGGTTTCGGGACTGTCGTTACGGGAACGCTGCTGGATGGCTCTTTCAAACCCGGGCAGGAGGTAGAGATTTTGCCTCAGGGCCTGAAAACGCGCATCCGTACGCTCCAGACACACAAGCACCAGGTCGAGATAGCGCAACCCGGCAGTCGCGTGGCCATCAACCTGGCAAATGCGCCGCGTAGCGAGATTGAACGGGGCAACGTAGTTGCACTCCCCGGTCAGATGCAGTCAACCATGCTCATCGACGCTCGTATTCGACTGCTGGCGGATGCCGCGAGGTCGCTCGAGCATAACACGCTGGTCGATTTCTATAGCGGTTCGCAGGAAGTACCGGCGAGGGTGAGGCTGCTCGATGCTGATGCAGTCGAGCCCGGGCAAAGCGCCTGGGCGCAACTTCGTTTGAGCCGCCCGGCAGTGGTGGCACGGCGAGACCGTTTCATCCTGCGTATTCCCTCACCCAGTATGACTATCGGCGGTGGAGAAGTGATCGATGTGCACCCCCGTTACCACCGGCGCTTCCAGCAAACGGTGTTGAGCGCCCTGGAAACGCTCGAACGAGGATCGCCGGATGAGCTTGTCCTGGCCGCTCTTGATCGGAGGCGTGAAACGTCCAGGCAAATTGCAACTCCGCAGGCGGCAAGCGGTCGCCCGGCGCGCCCTCATGCTCAGGCAGGAGCGAAGTCTCTTCACGGGCTTCAAGGATATGAACTGGCCGAGATCGCTAAACAGAGCAGTTTGCCAATAGATGTGACGCAGGCGACCCTGGAGACGTTGTTAACTGAAGGACGAGTGCGCAAGGTGGGAGGCTTCTGGTTTGCGCAGCCTGTTTGGGATGCTTTCAAAGAGGAAGCTGTTCGCCTGGTGAGTGCGTATCATCGCGAGTACCCTTTACGGGCAGGCCTCTCAAAAGAGGAATGGCGCGCGCGATTGGGCCTATCTTCTAAGATGGTGACCGAGGTGGTGACCACACTCCAAGAAGAGGGGCAGTTGGTGGAAGTTAGCGGCGCGAAAGGCGCTCCGGGCGGCTTGCTTCGTTTGCCCGCCTTCGTTCCAACGTTTACCGAGGCTCAGCAGCAGCAGATTCAGCGCCTGCTGCGGCAGTTCAATGAGAACCCCTATACTCCCCCCGGACGAGCGGAGGCCGAGGCAACCGTAGGGGCCGAGGTATTAGCTGCGCTGGTAGAGCAGGGAAGACTGGTGAAGTTGGGAGGTAATATGGACGCGGTCCTCTTCCTGCGCGAAACCTATGAAGAGGCGGTGGCGAAGTTGATAGCATACCTGCGCGAGCATGGCAGGATGACGGCTTCCGAAGCGCGTGACGTTTTAGGCACCACGCGCAAATATATTCTGCCTCTACTCGAGCATATGGATGAGCGGCGCATCACCCGGCGTGTCGGAGACGAGCGGGTGCTGGGCATCGCAACCAGCCAGGGACCAATTTCAGGAGGTGGGGCGTAGGGACCAGGTACTACCTTGCCAACCCGGTGAGTGGGAAGCATGAGCTACCATTCATCTCATCTAACGGCGAAGCCGTAGCCGCGGGCGAGTGGCCTCTCTGATCATGATAAGAAAAAGATCGCGTCCGGCCACGCTGGGGCCGCTAAAGGATGAATCCCGAATATTAATAGGATTTTAGCAACACAAATAGGTTAAAGTGTTCCATTAAGTTGCAAAATACGTTACAATAGTGGGCGCTGGAAGTAATAAACCGATTTTTTCGACTTGATATGCGGGATTAGTGAGTTTAACAGTTCGACTCTCTACAAATCCATGTGTTATCGTGGCTATGCGCGTTAACCAGTCGGGCGCAGTAATGTTTTTGGAAATGGGTGAAGCTCCGCTTCACAGGTGCGGAGAACTATGCAAATCGAAATGCTGGGTGAGCGTTACCAGTTACAAGATCCCATAGGCCGTGGGGGAATGGCAACCATCTATCGCGGTCGGGACCTGCATATGGATCGCGAAGTGGCCATCAAGGTGCTACGCGACGTCTACAGTACCGACCCCAAGTTCGTGAAGCGCTTCGAGCTTGAGGCGAAAGCTGCCTCGGCCTTACAGCATCCTAATATCGTGCAGGTCTACGACTATGGCCTGACCGATGGCAATTATTTCATCGTGATGGAGTTGGTCGAGGGAACCGACCTGCGCCGCTATTTGCGGTCACGTGGGATTCTCGATGTTGACCGCGCGGTGATTATTGCTCATGATGTCGCCCTTGGATTGGGCGCGGCACATCGTCGCAACATCGTGCATCGCGATGTCAAGCCACAAAATATCCTGGTGGGTCGCAGAGGGGCGATTAAACTGACGGACTTCGGCATTGCTAGCGTCTACAAAGATATGAACGCGGAACGGCTCACTACAACCGGGATGACCCTGGGTACAGTACAATACTACGCGCCTGAGCAAGCCCAGGGCGAGATTGTTACGCCTGCCGCTGATGTCTATGCGCTGGGCATCGTGATGTACGAAATGCTCACCGGTCACCCGCCTTTCGATGGCGACACGCCGGTCGCAGTAGCGATGCAGCATATTCAAGACGCACCGACACCACCCGGCCAACTCAACCCCAATATTCCTCTCGCTCTGGAAGATATTATCCTGCGCTGCCTGGAGAAAGTGCCGGAGATGCGCTACCGCGATGGCTCGCAGTTGGCACGCGCCCTGGAGATGCTGGGCGAGACCGATAGCGATGATGTTATAGCCAACGCTCCTACGATAGCTCCCGGAGCGACCCCTGCTCCTTACAAGCAAACATTGCCTCGTCCTGCCGGTAGCGGCGGGCGAACAATTCCACAGCGGCCCACTTCATCTCCGAATAATATGCTAAATGGAGCGGCAGCATCCAATTTCAACGGCGCGGATAGAGGACATAACTCGGGAGTAGACCGGCCCCCACTTCCCGACCAGCCCGCATACATGCCGCCGTATATGCCGCCTCTGAATGGTCCACAAGGACCGGGGCAGCAGCCTCCCTATCAACGCCGCACGCTGCCGCGCTCGGCAGCATTACAAGATGACAGGCGCGAATCACGTTTGGCCACAATCGTTACCGCACTCATCATTCTCGCTACCATCGTTCTGCTTGTCTTTAGCATCTACCTGGCATCGGCGCAGTTCCACCTGTTCAATTTGCCTTTCGCGAATGGTGGTTCGACTCCAACAACGTCTCAGACCACAACTACATTAGTCCCTGTTCCCGATCTTTTACAAAAAACTTATCCAGAAGCAGAGCAGATAACACAGCAGCAAGGATTTAAATTGCGCTCTGATAATGGATCTACAGTTGGCCTTGTTCAAAAACAAAATCCTGCTTATCCTGGCCTTACCAGTCCAGGTAACTATATTGATGTCCAAATGGTCGCGACAGTGCCAGAAATCCCGAAAGGTACAAGTCTAGCGGAGGCCGAGCAATTGCTTGAAGATAATGGCATCTCTAATACTAACTTTGTCGTAAAGTCTGCCGGTGTGAACTCCCAACTTGGACCAAATACCATCTCGAGCATAGTTCCGAAGAGTGGCACTATACTTCAGCCTGGCCAGAAGGTGATATTGTATGTAGCGAACTATGGAACTCCTACAGCGACACCAAGCCCATCACCAAGTCCATCACCAAGCCCATCACCAAGTCCATCACCAAGTCCATCACCAAGCCCATCACCAAGCCCGAGCCCATCGCCGAGCCCGACGCCGGATCCAAGTCCGACACCCAGCCCAAGCCCGACACCCAGCCCATCCCCTTCCGCGACGGGTTCGACTCATCAATCTAATAACGCTATTGCCCGTTCTATAACTCATCCTTCTATTAGAGCCAGTTCTAAGGGTGTAACTGTGGAAGTGGGAGGTCTGTGGATACTCCTTCTCCTTGGCATGGCACGCTTCAGGCTGCGAAAGCGAATCGTGACAAGACGGCGCCACAGAAATAGGGATGCCTCCGGTGAACGAGGTGAAAACGCTTAGGAACTGAGTAATCGGCTCCTCGCATATCTTCCCTCCCTATTGGTTCCTGGGAACGCCCAGTGCTATACTATGTAAGAAATAATTTAAGGCTGCTCTGCGCTTGGGCTGAGCAAAGAGAGGTAGTATGTTGCAACAAACTTCAAATGATACAACGGCTGCGCGGGACAGGCATACAGCGCACGTCATTCACTATGATCTGAGCTATATTTTGCAGGGGGCAGAACACGGCATGGATGGCCCGATCGTGCTGCTCCACGATATTGCGGCGGGAGCTTTCGAATGGGAGAGCCTGCTTCCACTACTGGCCGCTACGAACCGGGCGGTCTATGCCATCGATATGCTGGGTTATGGCCTTTCTGAACATCCCTGGCCCTCCGATACCTCCATCTGGGGACATGCCGACGCCCTGTCCTTCTTATTCAACCAGCTCAATCTAACGAATATCGTGCTGGTAGGGCATGGTATCGGTGGGAGTGTGGCCCAGGTGCTAGCGACTCGTCTGAGTCACAGTCGTGTCGCGGCCCTGGTGCTTATTGATACCTATTGCTACGGCTATGCATTTTCGCCGGACTGGCCGCTTGCCGATATGAAGAAGGCCCAGGATCCCGATCTTCCCCAGCATACCAGCGTCGAGGATATGCTCAACGACCTGAAATCAACATTGCCTAATGCTTCCAGCAATGCCGATCAACTCAAACAGGCCATGAACCCCTGGATCGATCAATGGAACAGCCACCTGGGCAAAGAGATGTTTTACCAGCATGTCCGTCTATTGATACCGAGCTATTCCAACTCTGTGGCATCTGATTTGAAAGTAATGGGGAAACCCGCGCTCATTATCTGGGGCGAAAAAGATCAGCAGGTTCCCTTAAAGTATGCTCAACGCCTGCACCGTGAAATACCTGAGTCGCACCTGGTAATTATTCCGGGGGCGGGTCACATGGTCTTGTTCGATGCTCCCGACCAGGTAGCAAGCGCCCTTACAGATTTTGTGGGACGCTTGTAATGAATGTAGGAATACATCAAAAAATGCGCGCCCGCGGGCGCGCATTGACCTACATTATGACGCCAGCCTGATATGTTCATCCTGGTGGCGAGATGAAATGGGCCGCGTAATTTTCTTTGTTTTGGGCGCGGAACTCTTCCGCGCCAGCCGCTCGCGCTGGTATTCATCGGAGCAGCGATTGTACTCTTCAACGAGCAGGATGTAGGAGTCGTACAGCTGCTCAAGCACCTCTAAAGACTCGCCCTCCTGCTCCGCTACGATCAGATCGTACCATTGTCGCTGCATGCGTTTCTCTGCGTTTTCAAGCTCTCCTAAAGTCATTGCCTCTACTCCTCGGGCTAAGAAGCCTTGCGGCTCTGCCTGTACTCAGCGCTCAACTGAGAAATCAACTCTTTGGCGCTAAGATAGCTCATATTTTCGGCATCTTCGGGTTCCGCCTTGCCCAGGTGTTGGCACAATTTGCGAATACTCGCCAGCTGCTGCTCTGTGGCAGAGGCATTGGTACCGCTGGCTTTCTCTTCAGTATCCCCATTGCTGTTAAGCGCAGCCGGTCTGACTGGGGACAGAGGTTTGCGGGCATTACCATTGCCATAACCACTGTTTTCATATGTTGCAGGCGTATAGGAGGGCCGCTCTACGGGCGCGTCTACGATACGGTGCTCCTCGTTGAGCTCTGGAGCGAATTGTGTGCCATAGCCGAGCGCGGCGAGGGCACGACCAATGGCGCCGGTTTCAGCCTTTTCGATGAAATCGGGGAAGCTGGCCGCCTTCTCGGATTTCGTGCCGGTTGCGACTCCACCTTTGCCATCTTTCACGACGGCTCGGAAAACAGCTATGCCGTTAGCGCGTTTCGTGACTTTTTCGCTGCGGCGCGTCTCATTGTTCCAGGCATAGCCCTCTTCCTCGGTTTCGCGGTCCAGGTCAAGGTGAACAAGCTCAGTCTCGATGGTTCCTTCTGGGCACTGCTCGCGGAACCAGACTAAGCGCCACTGCACGGGCAGGTAATCGGAACTGCCATTTTTGCTCTTCAATTGTATTACATGCTCGTTCGGATTGAATGTGCTACGCCGCTGCTCTTCGCGTCCGTTTCCGTTCATATGTTCACTCATCTCTAGCTCCTATCCTGCCATCAACTTGAAACTTTGTTCTAAAAACATTATACAAGTGACAGCGCTTTCTGTCAAGTTCGGACATGTAACTATTCTTTTTGGGAGGGTGGAAGGAGGAAAATGGTAGTAGAGAAAAAATCAGGGCAACTCGCGTTGCGCGCAACGCGAGTTGCCCTGATTTTTTCTCTACTAGTAGCTCCAGTTCAGCCCACACTGCGAGCAATGTCTGGCCGGATGATCGCTCTCGAAAGCCTCGCGAAATGCCTGGTAGCGCTCGCCGTGCCAGATGGCCTCGATTGGCTCCGCGAAAATGTTGCCCAGCACGCGCTCCTCTTTGTATTCACGGGCGCTTCGGTGGCCGAAAGGCGCGAAGCAGCACGAGAGGACGTTTCCGCTCGAAGTGATGTAGGTCAGCGTGTAGGGACGATGGCAGCCGGACCAGGGACGGTCTCCAAAATCACGTACGAGGCTTTCAAGGGGCGTGGCAGAGCCTGCTGCGTTGAAAGCGATGCCTCGTTCCTTACACGTCTGCTCGCAGCGCCGAATCAAATCCAGCTCTTCGTGCGTGGCGCGGCGGAACAACGCCTGCCTCGAACTGGCCAGGCCCTGCTCGAAGTAGACGAGACGCTGCATGTAGACCTCGCGTATGCCATTTTCGTAGGCGAGATCAATGAGAGCGGGAAGTTCGTGCAGGTTCTCTTTCATAGCGGTGAACCAGAGGGAGACGGCCGGTTTGCTGGCATTCTGCTCCCGCTGCATCATGACGAAGGCGCGGATATTGCGCCAGATTTTATCGAAGGCGTCCACACCGCGCACATGCGCATAGGTCTCGCGAGTCGCGCCATCCATCGAGAGGCGGTATTCGTCCAGTCCGGCATCGATCAATTGCTGGCCGCGTTTGACAGTCAGGGCGATGCCGTTGGAGTTGAAAAGCACGTATGTTCCGCGGGCTTTGAGGTAACTGACCATACGCGGCAGGTCTTTGTTAAGCAGCGGTTCGCCGAGTCCATGCAAGACGACTCGATCTAACACCGGGAACTGATCGACGATATAGCGGAAATTATCGAAGCTCAGATCGCGGTCGTCCTCGCGCGAGAGTAATGTGCGCGGACACTGCTGGCAAAATTCATTGCAACGGCTGGTCGGCTCAATGTAGATCGAGCGCGGCAGCTTAACCACGGTAGCTGTTGTCATACAAACTCCTTAGTAGGGGCATACCTTTGTGGTAGCGCGTTGATCCTTTGTGAATACCTGTTGACAATAAGGCAGCGGTCACCGGGGCAAGCGAACTATCGGCTCCCAGCAATTGTTCCAGGCGCTCCAGGTCTGAGAGCTCATCAACATCGAATAGCGTCTCAAGCGTTGAGACTTTCAGGCCCTGGCTCTGTGCCAGTTCAATAGTCATTCGCGCTACCTTGCTCGTGCTCATAGGTATGCCGCGAAAAACATCATGTGGCTGGCGCATGGCGATCAAATAGTAGCCTCCGTCGTCCGCCGGTCCCAGCACAACGTCGGCCCCATCGAGCGCCTGGCGGGCCGTCGCGACAATATCCCCGCACATGTGCGGCGAATCCGAAGCAATGACGATGGTGCGTTTATATCCTGATTTGTGCATGAACTGAAAGGTATGCAGGAGACGTTCGCCAAGCCCGGCACCCTGCTGGGGAAAGTAATGCATGCGCTGCGCGAGCGAGGGCGTTAGCGATGCGATAAAACCGGCAAAATTCACCTCAGATGGCGTATATGACCAGTGGAGATCGGCAACGCGCCCGGCAAATTTGCAAGCAAGGTCGGTGAGAAATGCTTTGTAGAGCTTTATTACTGCTTCATCGCCGATTGAGCGCGCCAGGCGTGTTTTAGTTGTACTGGCGTGCGGATAACGGGCCATGATTACAAGTGTAGTATCCGGCATGAATATCTCTCATTCTAACATAGCGAAGCGTAGTGCTCACCATAAAATATGCTGTCTTGATACTCCCGGTGATTGTCCCGGCGACCTTCGAGCGGCCATGACTGCGGCGGCGATAGTGAATGGGCACTTCTACAATGCGATAATGCGCTCGCGCAGCCTTGACCAGCATTTCGACGGGCCAGCCAAAAGTCATCTCGCTCATGCCTAAAGCATCGAGCATTGAGCAGCGCAGTGCGCGAAAAGATCCGATATCATGAAGACGCACACCGTACAACATGCGGATCAGGCGGCTCACCAACCAGTTCCCCAGCCTGGCCTGGAGAGGTACCGCGCCGCGTTCTGCGCGCTTGCTGGTGCGCGAACCGATAACCAGGTCCGCCTGGCAATTACTGACCGGCGCCAGCATGATGGGTAGATCGGCGGGATCATCGCTGCCATCCCCGTCCATGAAAATAACGATCTCAGCTCCCAGGCTGCACGCCGTTCTGAAGCCTTTCAAGCATGCTCTGCCATAGCCGCGCACGGGTTCGCTGGCCACAATTGCTCCCGCGCTCTGAGCCACGGTAACTGTCGCGTCTGTGCTGCCATTGTCTACCACGATCACCCATGAGGCAAAGTTCATGGGAAGTTCTGCCAGCAATTGGCGGAGGGCATCTTCTTCATTCAGCGCCGGTATGACAATAGCAACCTTTTCAGCCATCATAAACTCTCTTTACTCCTTCCATCTACAAGTTCGACAAGAGGATAGCAGGCCCGTGCAGGGTAGGGGCGGCCCTTGCGGTCGCCCAGGTCCTTCTCTCGCTCCGTGTTCATATCTCCTATCACGGTGAAAAGGGAGCCATATTTACAAAGCTGTACCATCGCCCGCACGAACGATGATACAGCTTTGTAAATATCTGGTGTCTATCTTCGTGCAGAACATATGAGAGACTGGAAAGGCTCAGGTTTACCTATGCGAACATTACACGAGCCGAGAGGAGTACAGGTAAACGATAGACCTGCAGTACCTGCTTATTCCTGGTGGCGTCTATTGGCACTCTGTGCGTTATTTTTACTCTCGGTCATTGTCTATATTTTGCTGATTGGTGCGGCACCGCCCAATGACTACGTTGTCTCACCCTTTCTGCATGTCGAAATACTCAGTTATATTCCCTACCTGGCGGCTTGCGCCTTTGTGCTGGCAACCAGGCCCGTGCCGGGGCGCTGGCGCTGGATCGAAATCAGCAATATTCTTGTGGGCGCGCTTGTATTTCGCGCTATGCTGCTGCACCTGCCGCCCGGGCTATCGCGTGACTCCTGGCGTTACCTGTGGGATGCGCGCGTAACACTGCACGGATTCAGCCCGTACGTTTACGCTCCCTTTGACAAAGCCCTGGTGCCGCTGCGCGATACCGTACTGCTTCCGAACATCCGTTTTCGCACTTCTCCCACCATTTATCCACCGGGCGCGCAAGGTATCTATCTGTTGAGCTATCTACTCGCGGGACCAAATTTGTTCTTCCTCAAGGGCATTTTTCTCATTTTTGATATGGTCACCTGTATCGGGCTTGTAATCTTACTCGGACGCAAAGGGCTGGACCAGCGCCGCGTGCTGCTCTATGCCTGGTGTCCCTTACCCATCATCGAATTCGCCATTGAGGGGCATGTCGATGCCATTACCCTGACATTCACTATCCTGGCCGTACTCGCCGCGACCAATACCAGCCTGCGCGGGCGACTGCTGACCGGCTTCTTAATCGGCCTTGCAACCCTCACCAAAATTTACCCGATCCTGCTGCTCGTCGCCCTTGTGCCTGCCCTACCCAATCTTCGCTTCGCTCGATTATGGTGGGAAGACATACGCGACATCATACGCTACAATGCTGCTATCTTTATTGCCTGTTGCGTCACCATTGTGCTCGGCTACCTGCCCTATTTTATCCTGGGCCATGGGCAGGTAACCGGCTATTTTGCTACTTATGCCAGCGAACAGGGAGAAAACGCCGGCGTGGTGCAACAATTCGTAAGCTGGCTAGGCGCTCAATACCAGCTGTCGCTCAAGTCCACCATCTCGCTCGAACATATCACCGATGTTCTGCTCGTAGCTGCCGCATCGCTGTTCATTTTCGTATTGCGCTTGTATGATCGCATCAGCATGGAAGCGGCTGTATTCTTACTTTTCGGCGTTATTCTCTCGATTTCTTCTCATGTATTTCCCTGGTACACTACCACGCTCTTGCTCTGGGTGCCTGTACTGATCGGTCCTATATGGAAGCATAAAATGCTGGTAGGTGGGGGATTGGCAATCATCGTAGTGTGGTTTTTTACGCTCAGTTCTATATACGGCTACTTTTTTAAGGGTATACCCGGACAACCTCATCCGGTACCTGATTGGACTCCTTATTACAACTTTGTCTACTGGCCTGTAGTAGTAGGGCTGGCTGTTGCAGCAATCATCGGCATGGCCAATCTCTACAGGTTTCGAAGGGGACAGTAACTTGCGAACCATTCAACACAAAAAGAACATTGATGAAAAACAGCCATTGGAGAGGCCCCGTCGTGCAAACTACTTTCTAGCATCGGCCTTCGCCGCGCTGGCTGCCGGTTTGATAGCAGCTCTGCTCTCTGTGGCACTGATGGGCGTATTGCGCTTAGCAGCCGGGGTGCCGGCACCAGTAGAGTTGTTGGGCGATCACGTACTCAAGCAGCTGACCGTCTATCAATTTGTCGACCTCCTGCTGAAATTCAGCCCACATGCTAAAACCATTCCGCTCGGCTTGACCCTGCTGAGCATGATCGGCCTTGGAACGGTACTCGGACTGCCCTATTCCGCATTTGTGCGGCCAACGTTACCGGCGACGAGTAGCCGGCCATCCCGCCGCGCATGGCTGGTGGCTGCGCTGCTCGCTCTTATCATGACCGCAGCAGCCATCATCCTATTCTGGGGTGAGATCGCGCAAAACTTCCTTGGTTTACCTCTTGAGTGGGCCAGGATCGTCACAATAGCAGGTCTGCTTGCCGACTTCAGCCTCTATAGCCTTATCCTTTGCCTTCTTTATCACATCCTATTGCCCAAACAACAGATTGATAGTCAGGCAGATCTGAAAATACAGCGCCGGCGACGACAATTTCTCGCTCGCGCCGGAGTTGCCGCCCTGAGTATCGGCTCGGTGGCAGGCGCGGGTGGCGTGGTAAAGGCATTTCTGAATAATTACGCTGCTTATGATGGTTCGGAAACGTTTCCGATTCGTGGTTTCACCGCTCCCATCACGCCCAATAGCGAACACTACGTCGTCACTCAGAATCCCATCGATCCTGCGGTCGATACAGCTATCTGGCGGCTGGAAGTAGGGGGCCTGGTTGACCGGCCTGGAACATACACCTATCAGGAAATCCAGAATCTGCCCTCTGTCTCGCGGGCTATCACGCTTGAATGTATCGCAAGCGGCGTTGGCGGGCATCTCATCAGCACCGCCATCTGGCAGGGTGTGCGGCTGCAAACACTGCTGGAGAGGCATGGCGATGCGCAGGCAAGCGCCCGCTATATCGCATTTTACAGCGTCGATGGCTATACAGTGAGCCTCCCGCTCAACGAAGTACTCGCGGTTGACCCGATTCTGGCCTGGCGCATGAACGGCGTGGAACTGCCCATGCGGCATGGTTATCCGCTGCGCGTCTTGATTCCCGGTCGCTACGGCGAAGAGAATCCCAAGTGGCTCACGCGCATCGAATTGACCGATCATTTCGTGGGCGGCCTTTACGCCGATCAGGGATGGTACAACGGGCCATTGCACACTATCACGCGCATTGATCGTCCTTTCGGGCACATTCCTTTCAGTTCCCGCGTTCAGATTGGCGGCATCGCCTTTGCCGGCAATCGCGGCATCTCAAAGGTAGAGATCAGTGTCGATGGCGGCGCAACCTGGAACACGGCGAAGCTGGACCCTCCACTTTCGCAGGACATGTGGGTGCTTTGGGCGTGGGAGTGGACGCCACTGCTTCCAGGCCGCTACACACTCGTTGCGCGTTCCACCGACGGCACTGGGGCGCTGCAAACCAGCAAGAAAACAGGCACCGTCCCTGGCGGCGGAACTGGCTATCATTCAATAACTGTACAGGTAGGATGAATATGTCGCAACCCAGTAGGGACGGCGCTTGCTCCTCCCTGGAGCAGCGTGACGAATCTTCTCATCTGCTGGCGCAATATTACTTTGAACGCTATGTGCTGGAGGTCTGTATCGCCACGCTGGAACGCGGCGGAACGACCTCCAGGCCGGATACGTATCAGTTCCTCTCGTCTCTAGAGGCGTGGGGATTGCCAAAATATCCTGATCGGACTGTCATCCTGCCACCGGATGCGAACCTTCCCGAAGAAGTGATAGCGTTCATTCATAGGAACGCTGAACTCTTCGAGGAGCAGGATTGCTGGCTTGGAACCTGGATCAACCCCCAAACGAATCACTGCTACCTCGATATTACCTGCATCTATACACACCTGGATGAAGCACAGCGCGAGGCAACTGCACTCTGTCATAGAGCGCAGCGCAAGATTGTTGCGCTCTACGATTTTAAACGCGAGCGTACAGTGTATCTGTAGGCGTGATATAGTTTCCTATACTCTCCACGGGGATAATTATCCTTCCAACTTTAAAGGCCTACAATCGTAAATAAAGGCGAAGAATTAATAATTCTGTGACGGATTACGGCGTACTCGAGAAAGTACAGGCAGCGGTCATTAAGAGCGGCTTGTAAAGCGCATCATACAGCAAGCAAAATGAACACTGAAGGAGAGAGAAGAATGGATGCCAGGTTTTACAATAGCGAAGAAATAGATATTGAACGGCTCGCCAATGATCTTGAAAATATGTACCGCATCCAGGGCTATCAGGTGCAGCAGATCGGTGGTGGAAATCAGGTAATGGTGCAGTTGAAGAAAGGCGGCGACCTGGAGGCGCTGATCGGTCTCCAGGCGGCTTTAAGCGTGATTCTTCAGCGCACTTCGGGCGGCGTCGTAGCGATGATCGGCCAGCAAAAATGGATAGACAAGGCCGCTGTAGGCGCCGTTGGCCTGGTCGCCGCTCCGGTCCTCTGGCCGTTAATGATCACTGCCGGCGCGGGCGCCATTCGCCAGGCCAGCCTGGGCAACCAGGTACTCAACGCCGTGGATAGCCTGATACATCAACAGTACCCAAATGTGCGCTTAGGGCCGGTTCCGGTACAGATTATGCCCATGATCCAGCAGCAGTGGGCGCCACCTCCACCGCAGTACCTGCCACCTCCGCAGGCGCCACAGTATGTTCCGCCCGCTTCCAACGTGGTCAATGCCTTGCCTGCCACACCGGCTAAGTTGCGCTGCCCCAGTTGCAACACACCCTACGAAGAAGGGGACACCTTCTGCAGCGGTTGTGGCAAGTCGCTCAAGACGCTGTGCCCAAATTGCAAAGCAGAGATCAAACCCGGACTGGCTTTCTGCCCGAAGTGCGGCGCTTCAACATTCCAGGCAAGTTCGCCTTCTCAGGCAACCATTTTGCCCTCGACACCTGCGCCGGCGCCAACCATCCCGGCATATACTCCTCCAGCCCAGCCGCAGCCTCCGGTGCAGCAGAAGCCGCCGGTACCCGTTTATACACCTCCAGCGCAACCACCTAAGCCCGCGCCGCAGCCACAGGCCCAACCGCAGCCATACGTGCCGCCTACGCCACAGGAGCCGCCGGTAATGCCGAAGCCAACGATTACGATGATACCGGGATCGGCTAAACCGGAGACGCCGCCCGCGCCGCAGCCGCCCAGAAAGCCCTCTGTTCCGGTCTATACACCGCCAGTGCAACCTCAACCTGTGCAGCCAGCCGCGACCACGATACAGACAAACGTCTCTCCGTCATCGCAGACCATACCGGCTCGCAAACCGATTCTGCCAAAACCCGCTAATCAACCGGCATTCGATCCCAATGCCGTATGGGGTGCTCTGACCTTCAGCGACGGCAAAGAGATAAGGCTTTCCGGCGAACGCGCCATGGTGGGACGCGCCGACCATGACATCGGCGACCTCGATCCAGAGGTAGACCTGAGCACTATGCAGGGGTCTGATACCGTCTCGCGCATTCATGCCACGATTGAGCATATCGGCAGCACCTACACGCTCACAGACTTGAATAGTACGAACTCCACACGCGTTAACGGCAAGCGCCTGGAACCCGATAAGCCCACTCCCATCAAAGATGGCGATACACTCCAATTCGGCAAAGTGGCCTGTACCTTTAAGAAGGCTTAACCTTTTTTCTCTGCCTGAAAAGAAGAAGCCTTCTTCAGGCAGAGAAAAAAACCCCAGCTAAAGACTTGACATTTCCCCGCCTTTGACTGTATAGTAGTAAAGGATATAGTTAATATTGTTGATCAACAACATCAACAATGTTCCTTGGCATAAAACTGTATCATCATGTTGCCCTGGCCACGCGCGTGGTGATGCATTGTTCTTACATCCCTGGTGCTTTACTACGAAGAGGAGTGATGCAGCAGGCTGTGCCGTAGGGGGGAAGGCAACGAAGCCTGGTTTTCATTCTTTGTCTGGGTATTTTTTTGTCATTTTTCTCCCCACATCAACTGAGAAGGCTGTGACGCTGTTCTTTACATTTTTAAGGAGAGGAACGGGCATGTCTGATCAAGAAGAGAAGCCAAAGAGTTTGCTCGAATTAGGCCCTGGCGAGGGAAGCAAAGTCGAGCGTATCAAGAGCGAGAGCAACTATCTGCGGGGGCAGATAGCTGAAGAACTGGCTCAAGATAGCCCACGTTTCACCGAAGCGCAGGTACAGCTCATCAAGTTCCACGGCATTTACCAGCAAGAAGACCGCGACTTCCGCCACGCGCGCAAGCCCGGCGAGGATAAAGCCTACCAGCTCATGGTACGTTCGCGTATTCCCGGCGGCGTGCTCACGGCCGAGCAATACCTGGTAGAGGATGAGCTTGCCGAACGCTATGGGAATGGTACGCTGCGCATTACCACGCGCCAGAGCTTCCAATTGCATGGCGTCTTGAAAAGAGACGTGCATGCCACCATCCATGCAATTAATGAGGCGTTACTATCCACCATGTCCGCCTGTGGCGATGTAAACCGCAACGTTATGGCCTGTCCCGCCCCTATTCACGATAGTACGCATAGGCAAGTAGCAGAGATGGCTCATCGCATCGCCATGCACCTGGCTCCCCACAGTCGGGCTTATCATGAAATCTGGGTCGATGGCGAACAGGTAAAGACGGTAGAGCAGCCCGTGGATGAAGTAGTCGAGCCAATTTATGGTCCCACCTATTTACCGCGCAAATTCAAGATCGGCGTTGCGTTCCCCGGCGATAACTGCATCGATGTATATACACAGGATATTGGCCTTGTCGCCTGCATCGAACAGGATCAATTGATTGGCTTCACCGTCCTGGTCGGCGGCGGCATGGGTATGACGCACGGCAAAACCGAGACCTATCCACGGCTCGCTACACCTCTCTGCTTTGCCACCGTCGACGAAGTGCTGGAAGTAGTGGAGACGATTGTGACCATCCAGCGCGATTATGGCGACCGGGCGAACCGCAAGCACGCGCGTATGAAATATGTGGTTGAGGAGCGCGGCATCGCCTGGTTCCGCGAGCAACTTGAAGGCAGGCTGGGCCGCAAGGTACAGGAACCACGCGAACTGAGCTGGCATGATGTAGAGGACCATCTCGGCTGGCACGAGCAGGGCGATGGACGCTGGTTCCTGGGTCTGTATGTCGAGAATGGGCGCGTGAAGGATGATGAAACCATGCGCCTGCGCACTGGCCTGCGCCATGTCATTTCTGAATTTCGTCCCGGCGTGCGCCTGACCGCTCAACAGAACATACTTTTGACCGGTATAAGCGAGGCCCAACGCGGCCCCATGGCGTCATTGCTCGCTTCTTACGGCATAGCGATGAACCCGGCTGAAGTGGGCACGCGTCGCCTGGCGCTGGCTTGCCCGGCGCTGCCGACCTGCGGCCTGGCGCTGGCCGAGGCCGAGCGCGCATTGCCCATGGTGGTGCGCGAAATTGAGGCAGACCTGCAGGCGCTGGGGCTGGCCGGTGAAGCCTTGAGCGTGCGTATGACGGGCTGTCCAAACGGTTGCGCTCGTCCCTACATGGGCGATATCGGTTTTGTGGGCCGCACCAAGGATGTCTACAACGTGTATATCGGCGGCGACCTGCTCAACACGCGCCTGAACATGCTATATGCTTCCTCCGTACGCACGCAGGATTTGGCGTCGATCATTCGTCCCCTGCTGGTTTTATGGCGCGATGAGCGCTTGCCGGGCGAAGCTTTCGGCGACTTTTGCTACCGTGCCGGCATCGATTACCTGCGGGCAAAGATAGGCGAGCAGCTTCCGGCCAGCAATGGACATGCTCACAACGGCCACGTCAAAGAACACCGGCCGACCAGAGCGTTGGCACGACCGATTGCCGGTGATTGAAAATTTACGGCGCGTCCGAGGGCCGATCAATCGGCGATGTCCGCGATAAATGGGGGCCGGCGGCGAAATCGCCGGGACCGATTCACCGGCCCGCCCGTGCCAGGAGTAAATATAAATGCCGAACTACTATCCTGTAATGCTCGATGTTCGTGGCCGTTTAGCCATCGTCATTGGTGGCGACCGGGTGGCAGCAGAAAAAGCCGCCGGGCTGAGCGCCAGTGGCGCTGATGTACACGTAATAGCTCCTCAATTCTGCGAGGAATTGTTGAAGCAAGCTGAACATAAGCGTGTTGCATTGCGCTATAAAGCCTACGAGCTGGGCGATCTGGACGGAGCTTTCGTCGTCGTTGCGGCCACAAACGATCCACAGCTCGTGCAGGCGATCTGGAATGAAACGCAAGAGCGCGGGCAACTGGTCAATATCGTAGACGTTCCCGCCTATTGCTCATTCATCCTGCCCTCGATCCTGCGCCGCGAGCCGCTGACCATCACCGTCTCAACCGAGGGCACCAACCCCAGCCTTGCCAAGCGCATTCGCCACGACCTGGAAGAAATCTTTCCGCCCGCCTATGGCACCTACCTGCAATTAGCGGCGCTGGCTCGCGGCTATTTACGGCAACAGGGTATCTCGTATGACCGGCGCGATGAATTCTTCAGCGACTTCCACACTTCAGAGGTGTTGAAGAAACTCGTTGAAGGAGATATCTCGCAGGCGACGGCTATCACTTCGTCTCTTTTGCAGCGCTATGGCATTGAGGTACCCGCGAATACATTGGCAGCAGGACTTGAGGAGGAACGGGCATATGCGTAAGGAACAGTTAATCAAGCCCACCAATGATGAATTTATCCAGGATAATACGCCGACAGGGGCCGATAAATCGGCCCTCAAACATGAAAGTGCTTCCCGCGGCAAAGTCTACCTGGTCGGCGCGGGACCCGCTGATCCTGACCTGATCACCGTCAAGGGGCTGCGCTGCCTGCGTGTGGCCGATGTGGTGATTTATGATAGCCTGGTCAGCCCGCAACTGCTTGAAGAGGCGCATCCACAGGCCGAGCGCGTCTATGTCGGCAAGAGGGCCGGCCACCACTGTATGAAACAGGAGCAAATAAACGCGCTGCTCATTCAGTATGCCCAGCAGGGTCGCATAGTGGTGCGATTGAAAGGCGGCGACCCGTTCGTCTTTGGGCGTGGTGGTGAAGAGGCGCTGGCGTTGGCGCAGGCCGGTACCTCGTTTGAGATTGTGCCGGGAGTCAGTTCTGCCATTGCCGTGCCCGCCTACGCGGGGATACCGGTTACGCATCGTCATCTCGCGTCCTCGGTCACAATTGTGACCGGGCACGAGGATGCCGCGCATACCTCCTCGCGTGTGGATTGGGAAGCGCTGGCAAAGCTGGATGGCACCCTGGTCATTCTGATGGGAGTCGCCACGTTAGCGCATATCGCGGAACGCCTGCGGAACGGCGGTCTTCATCCCGATACCCCCGCGGCAGTTATCCAGGAAGGAACTGCGCCTGAGCAGCACGTGGTGACGGGGACGCTGGAAACAATTGCCGACCGCGCAGCAAGCGCAGGTATCACTTCTCCGGCGGTCGTGGTCATCGGAGCGGTCGTCACATTGCATGAAGCTCTCACCTGGTACGAGGGAGTGCGCGAGGCTTCCCACCCTTCGGCTGGGGCAGGGATCGGATTGATCGCGTCCTCTGGGGTGGAGGCGTTCCCAACTCTTGAGGGGGAGAGAGATTTTGCGCATACCGGCAAAGTAACGGTGTAAAAGACACCTGTTGGAAGAAAGGTTTCAAGGGATAACAGATGAGGTTGCTACTCAGTTGTATTTCAACGAAACATTCGGTCCTCAAAAAGCATTGGACTGAAACAAGCTCGAATACTTCATGCCCGCTCACCGTTTTAGGCAGTTATCAGAAGCCGGAAGAAGATCCTGGTGGGCTAGTGTGCCTGATAGAGGACATGGGCTGCACGCAAAAAACGGTCGATCTGAAGCTGGCGGCGGGTATGGTCGATTCGGACAGGGGTGTTTTCGTCACCGCTTTTGGCAGCGTGCATGAAGTTGACTCCAACCTTGGCCTGCGCCAGAATGTAGTCAGTTTGCCCCAGTTCAACGCGTTGCACTCGATATCGCGCACACGCCGTGGCTACCTGGTTGCCAGCACAGGTCTTGACCTGCTGCTTGAGTTCAACCGCGATGGTGAGGTGCTGTGGAGCTGGTGGGCAACCGACCACGGCTTCGAGTTCACACCCGGCGGTCGCCGCCGCAAGATCGATAAAACCGCCGACCATCGTAACATCCAGTATGGAACGCTGAGCCAGACGACGCACATCAATTCAGCCGCGGAACTGCCCGACGGTCGCTTCCTGGCCTCGCTTTTCCACCAGGGGATGGTGATTGCCATCGACCGCGAAACCGGCGAGTGGCAGCCAATCCTGGAGGGTTTAGACCATCCCCACGCCGTGCGCGTGCTGGATGAGAATCACTTTACCGTCGCGGACACGGTGCGCGGCAGGGCGCTGCTGGTCAACATCGACAAAGACGGCGGGCGGGTCCTGCAGGAAATTGACTCAGGCACCACCTGGCTGCAAGACTGCCGCTACGATGTCGATCACAACTGCTGGATTCTGGTCGATGGCAAAAACTCACGTGTCATGCTACGTCGCGGGCTTGCAGGCGAGCGAACGCTGGCAGCGTTCGATTTTGACCCGGAGTGGCGGCTGTTCGAGACGCACGTGTTGTGATGTGCCTGGCCTTGAGCAAGCATGACCGGCAGCTAAAAACGACTTTCAGCGGGCATGAGCCATCTGATAGGTTTAAATCCGGCTTGAGCGAGGGCCTGCGTCGAAGTATGGCGGCGCAAGGCCCGCTACCGGGTTGTGTAGTAGCGCATCTCCTATTCTTTGTTGAAGTTCGTGAATGCTATGATAAACCAGCATCCTCCGAAACCCCTAGCGCCAGCGCCGACCAATCCATCTCTCCTCGCCCCTTAGCTATCGACGACATAAAGCGATCATGCAGGAGACTTCCAAATGGCATTGGCATCTGCGCTTCGTTGGCGGTTTGTAAAACGAGACTGACATCCTTCAAGCCCAGCGAGAGGTAGAAACCGGCCGGTGTATACCGCTTTTGCGCGATAGCTTTCCCGTAATTGCGATAAATGGGGCTGTTGAAAATGGTCTGGCCAAACATATCTATTACCTGAGAACGGTCAATACCATTCTTTTCGGCCAGCGTCAGGGCTTCAGCCATCGCTTCCATTGCGGCTGCGACCAGAAAGTTGCCGGCCAGCTTCACCACGTTGGCGGCTCCAGGCTCTTCGCCAAAGTCAAAAATACCTTGCCCCAGCGCCTTCAGCACAGGCTGTACCCGTTCCTTTGCCGCTTGTGGACCGGAGACGTTTATCCACAATTGCTGGGCCGCTGCCGCTTCCGGCCTGCCAAAGACCGGCGCCGCGACATACGTACTTCCATGCCTGACATGCAGGTCCGCGAGTTTGCGCGCCGTAGCAGGCGATATAGTACTCATCGACAGGTGGATGCCATTTGAACCCAGCCGTCCCAACAAACCATTCTCGCCCAATACCACCTGCTCTAAAGCGGCATCGTTGGCGACCATTGTAATCGCAATCCCGCCCGGCTCCACGGCCTCAGCAGGATGGGAAACCTGCTTCGCTCCTTGCGCAACCAGGGCTTCCGCTTTAGCCGGGTTGCGGTTATAGACACGCAGATCAAAGCCGGCCTTCAAGAGGTTGCCGGCCATAGGCCGGCCCATGTTCCCTAATCCGATAAAACCAATTCGTTCGCTCATCATTTAATCTCCTTCTTTATATTTCAGGCTCATCTTATGCTTCAAAAGCAATAACGACATTATACAATACGAGTCTGAGGGGGCCGACCGCCTGGTTCATTCAATAGTACTCCGGAATACTGGATAGGTGGGAAGTAAGTAACCTCTTGACAATATCTTTTACAATCTAAACGTATACCCATACCAGGGGGGTATGGGTCTTAGCATAGATGCATAATGTTGAGTAAAAGTAAAACCACAAACTATTAGTGAAAGGGAGTTTCTGTGCAGGTAATCAACAGCATCGGTCAGGCCCTCTATATGTCGTTTAGCATGTTCTGGGAAATATTATGGCCCTTAATCCTGGGCTTTACCCTCTCGGGTATTATTCAGGCGCTTGTATCGCACCAGGCGATGGCTAAGACGCTTGGATGCGATGGGCCGAAGTGCCTTACCTTTGCCACGCTGTTTGGCATTGCCTCAAGCTCTTGCTCGTATGCCGCCGTTGCCCTGGCGCGATCCATCTTTCAAAAAGGGGCCAGTTTTACGGCGTCGATGGCGTTCGAACTTGCCTCTACCAATCTCGTGATTGAGCTTGGCATCATTTTAATCGTACTGATGGGCTGGCAGTTTGCGCTGGCAGAATTTATCGGCGGCATTCTGATGGTGAGCCTTATCTCGATCATCTTCCATTTGACCCTACGACCACGACTTGTGCAGGCGGCAAGGGCGCAGGCGGAGAAGAATCTGGTGGGCAGGATGGAGGGACATGCGACGATGGATATGAGCGTCTCCGGCGGCTCATTTTTCTCGAAGTTGTTCAGCGGCAAGGGATTTACGGCTGTGAGCAGTTATTTCGTGATGGGCTGGGCATCTGTATGGGTCGATATTGCGCTTGGGTTGCTGATAGCAGGAGCTTTAGCCGCCTGGGTACCCGATTCGTTCTGGCGCGCGTTTTTCTTCTCCAACGATCCAACTATCGCGAAAATCGAAGGCCCGCTGGTTGGGCCGCTTGTGGCCATTGTCAGCTTCGTCTGTTCTGTTGGCAATGTACCGCTGGCGGCCGTTTTGTGGCGCGGCGGCATTAGTTTTGGCGGCGTGGTAAGCTTTATCTTCGCGGACCTCATCATCCTGCCCATCCTGGACATTTATCGCAAATATTACGGCTGGAAGGTAATGGCGTATATTCTCGTCACATTCTACGTGACGATGGCGGTCGCCGGATATATTGTGGAATTTCTATTCGGGGCATTGGGTATCATCCCACAGAACCGCAACATTGTTGCGATCACGGAAGGGATACAGTGGAACTATACAACGTTCTTGAACACCATCTTTCTTATCCTGGCAGCCGTACTGGTCATCCGCTTTATCCGCAACGGCGGCATACCGATGCTGCGCATGATGAACAAGCCGGAGCATGAGATGATGCATCATGAAATGAGCTAGTTATTCCTTCTCAGAGGCCCGGTTGTGATAAAATGCAAACAAATGACTCTCTTCATATATCATAACCGGGAAAAGGCAAGCATGGACATTCAATTAGAACAACACGCTGAGATCGATGCAGAGCGGCAACGGAAGGCGAAAGAATATGCGCGGATACGCCGCCGTCTCTCGCTTGTGAATATGGCGATGGGCGCGGCAGGCGTCATTATCTTACTGGCAACCAATCTGAATAGCTGGCTGCGCAACCTGCTGCAGCCGCTCGGTTGGCAGCCGGTTGCCGGCTGGTTTCCCTGGCAGGTGCTGGTCTACTTCCTGATCCTGATGCTAGTCTACGAGATGCTCACCGCTCCGCTGGTATACTACAATGGCTTCGTTCTGCCACATCGTTACGGGCTTTCGACCATGAAACTGGGTGATTGGCTGGGCGATTTGTTCAAGGGTTTGTTACTGGGCCTGGCGCTGGAGGGACTGGTAATCGAACTGGTCTACGCGCTGCTGGCTTTTCAACCCGCTAGCTGGTGGTTATGGGTCGCTATCGTGATGCTGTTCTTCACGGTGATTATGGCGAACCTCGCGCCGGTGCTGATTTTGCCACTGTTCTACAAATTCACTCCCCTGCCCGAAGGCGATCTGACAAAACGCCTGCTGGCGCTGGCCACACGCGCCCACACACGCGTGCGCGGCGTCTTTACCATGCACATGAGCAACAAGACGACAGCCGCCAATGCCGCCTTGATGGGATTGGGCAACACCCGCCGCATCGTGATCGGCGATACGATGCTGGACCGCTATACACCGGACGAGATCGAAGTTGTGTTAGCGCACGAATTAGGGCACCACGTGCATCGTGATATCTGGAAGCTGATTATCAGCCAATCGATATTGACGCTGGGCGGCCTGTGTATCGTGAATCTAATATTGCACTGGGCGGTCAATACCCGGCATTACTATCCCGCGCTGGCCGATGCTTCAACGATACCTCTGCTGCTGGCGCTGATCGGCGCGTATGGTCTGGTCATCATGCCGATAGGAAACGCTATTAGCCGCTTAATTGAGTACCAGGCCGATGAGTATGCGCTGCAATCCACCGGCATGGTAGAGGCATTCAAAGGAGCGATGAAGCGCCTGGCTAACCAGAACCTATCCGATGTCGAGCCATCGCCCATCATCGAATTCCTGTTCCACGACCATCCATCAGTAGGCAAACGTTTGAAGCACGCGGACGAGTTTGAAGCGCGTGGGAAGTGTGTGATTCCGTAAGGGCCGGGCAGTCCTCTCCGGGAGACAGGTATACCGTGCCCACCGCCAATGTATCGGCCCTCGTCCCCTTGCACTAGCTCTCTCCCCGGCACGCTTTTGGTGCGACCTGGCAAGCGCTGTCCCGAGGAGGGCGACCACCAAAAAGTGTCGGCGAATAGAGATTCTTCGCTGCGCTCAGCATGACATTCGCGGATGCTTCCCGATTTTGATCGTGAAAAATCATTATCGACCGTACTCGCAATCAATGGGGGCCTACGCCATCAGCGCCTGCATTAGCCCCGCCAATTTTTCTCCCGCCTCATCCGGTGTGCCAGCGGGCATACTCAAAATTGGCTCGTCTACGCCTGCCGCTACCCATGTATCCAGTTTGGCGACGATCTCCTGTGGAGTGCCAACGATGGAGGTCGCCTCCAACAGGTTGTCAGGAACGGCAGCTATGGCGCCTTTCATGCCCTGCTCCCAGGCTTTTTGAACGGTTTCGACCTCGGCTCCAAAACCGTTGCGCATCAGCATTTGCGCGTAATAGACGCCCATCCTGCCGATGTAGTAGACCAGGGGTGAAGCAACGATGGCACGAGCCGCCGCACGCTCATTTTCATCAGCTTGCTCGCTCAGGATTACTGTAGTGATGTAAGGGGCGATGGCGGCGCTGTGCGGTGGCCGGCCCGCAATGCGCGCTCCCTCGTCAAGCTGCGCGCGCAGATCGCCCCATTTGTTCGCCGGCCAGTAGACGGGCAGCACGCCATCGGCAATTTCGCCCGACTGCACCACGTTCTTCGGCCCCATAGCCGCGATATAAATAGGAATGTTCGTGCGCGGAGGCGTGAAACGCAGCTTGAAGCCGCGCTCGAGGTTGAAAAATTCGCCATGATAGACCAGTTTTTCGCCGCGCAGGATCATGCGAATGATCTCCACATATTCGCGCGTGCGCTGCACCGGTTTCTGGAACGGCACGCCATGCCAGTGTTCAATCACGTTGGCTCCCGACGGTCCCAGTCCCAGGATCATGCGGCCGCCGGAACGCTCGTCCAGTGTAGCAATCGTGCTGGCGATCAGCGCGGGCGTGCGCGAATAAATATTGGCGATGCCGGCTCCAATTTTGATGCGCCTGGTGACACGTACCAGGTCGGCCATCGATGTGAAAAGTTCATAGCCCCAGGACTCGCCGAGCCAGATCGAATCGTAGCCCAGTTCATCGGCAATACGTACCTTTTCCATCACCGAATTCCATTCCGCCGGAAAATTCGGAGAATCGGCCGTCAGCCCGATGCGATTGCTATAGGTTCGGGCGTTGGAAGATGCTGAGTCTGTCGTCATGTTTTTGAAATATCCTTCCGTGATAGGTATGAGTATCGCGGTAACTTTGTTTATGAAAATTGTTCGCGCCTGCACCGGGTGGCAATACATCATGGAAAATTGGGATGACTTTATCCTCCAGATCAAAGCAGCTTGCGCAAGTCATCCACATATACAGGGCAATCGCGGACTCATATCCTACCTCATTTCTTTGCTAGCGCCAAGTATATCACAACTAAGATAAGTAGCATGTGTACCCAGCCCAAAACGCTGTGAACGCGCTTGTTGACGGGATGCATGAGTAAAGGCCTCACCTACATCCGAGGCCTCATCTAACCCTCTCAGCTACTTCGATACCGAAGGCGGTCCTTTCAAAACGAAGCGCAAAGTAAAACCCTGCACCAGCAAGGTAAAGAACACCACGGCATACGTCGAGGCCACCAGGCTATCGTGCGAGGGTATATTCAGGGGTAGTGCCAGCACCAGGGCAAGCGATAGAGCGCCACGCAGGCCGCTCCAGAAAATGACGACGCGCCAGGAGGCCGGCAGAAAGCTCCAGAGTGTTGGGGGAATGAGTGGCTGCGTTAGCCATGGCAGCATTAAGACGACTATCAGGCGCGATAACAAGACCGCGACAACCGTTATACCCGCCGTGATGAGCAGTGAGGACAATGATGTACTGGAGAGGAAGCGCGCGGGGTTGAGTTCAGCGCCTACCAGCAGGAAGACCAGCGCATTGGCAATGAAAGCAATCACACTCCAGAAATTATCGACCGCCTCTAGCGTATGCTCCGCCATGCCGGTACGCCGCCCATAGCTGCCCAGTAACAGAGCGGCAAAAATAACTGCCAGGATGCCTGAAGTATGCAGCGTATCGGCCAGCAGGTAAATGCCATAGGCCGTCACAATCGTAATCGTCGTCTCTATTAACGGCTCGTCGATCAATCTGACTAGCCGGCTCACAATAAACCCTCCTGCCAGGCCGATAAGTGTGCCGTCACCAGCTTCGAGCAGGAACAAGAGGAAGCTGTTGAGCCAGGGCTGGAACCCTGCCGGAGACTGGCCCTGCATTGAAAGCAGGATGAGCGAGAGAAAGATGGAGTAGAGCGCCCCGGCAACTCCATCATTCAAGAGGCTCTCTCCCTCGATGATCGACGAGAGGTTCACATCAACTTTCGACTGGCGCAGCAATCCTAATACAGCAACGGGATCGGTCGGCGAGAGAATGGCCCCCAGCAGAAAGGCCGTCAACCAGTTGATGCCGGCGAAAAAGTGCAGCGGTAGCGCTATCGAGACCACGCAAATCAGCAGCCCCGGCCCTACTAATAAGAAGATATGGAACCAGTTCTGGCGCAGGTGTTTTGTTTCTATCGACCAGGCGCCCTCGAAAAGGAGCGCAGGGAGGAAAACGAACAGTACCAGGTCTGGCGTCAGGTGAACACCTGGGAAAAAACCGGAGAGACTGGCAGCCAGTCCCACGACTACAAGCCCGAGCGTGTAAGGAATGCGCAATCTTCTCGTCGCCAGTATCACAATCAAGGCGATGAGCAAAAGCAGTTCCAGTAAGCGCACAATTGAAGTGATATTCGTCATGAGACACCTTGAGCCATAGAAAGTACGGTTCCAGCTATATCTTCTGGAAAAATTATGGACAATCCAGCCGCTTGACGCAACCTCATGCAGCGTGTAATCTCATGATATCGTAACAAAAACCGGATTGGCCGTAGGGATAGCGCCTGTCCTACACGGGGGTACGAGCACAGGCGCAGACCCTACAACCAATCCCCCATCGGGTTTCTTTTTTCTCAAGAAAGGAACGTATGGATTCACGCCTTGAGCGCATTATAGGCCAGGTGCCGGGATGGAATGCTTCAGATGTTCATGTAACACCCTTGCCGGGCGGCATCACGAATCAGAATTACCGCATTGAGGCCGGCGGTGAAACGTTCGTGCTGCGTATCGGCGGTAAGCGAACGCACCTGCTTGGCATCGACCGCCAGCGTGAAAGCATCTGTACCACCATTGCCGCTTCACTTGGCGTCGGAGCGCCGGTAGTTGATTTTCTCGCTTCCGAAGAAGTGCTGGTGACGCGCTTCGTCGATGGCGATATCATGACGCCGGAAACCGCGGCCCGGCCCGCAGTGCTGCATCGCATCGTCGATGCCATGAAACGCTACCATGCCGGACCCGCGTTCCCTGGCACGTTCTCGCCTTTCGAGACCGTGCGTAACTACCATAAGCTGGCGCTCGAAAATGGCGTCTCGTTTCCAGACACGCTGCCCCATGTTTTTGCGTTGATGGCACGAATTGAACAGGCGCTGGGGAATATCGCCGCGCCGGTGCCATGCCATAATGACTTGCTGGCCAGCAATTTCATCGATGATGGGCAAACCATCTGGATACTCGATTGGGAATATGCGGCGATGGGAGACATGTTCTTCGACCTGGGCAATTTTTCCGTCAATCAATCCTTAAGCGAGGAGCAATGCGAACTGCTGCTGCGTTCCTATTTTGGTGAAGTGCGACCCACAGACCTGGCGCATCTGCACCTCATGCGCCTCGCTTCGGATTTGCGCGAATCGTTCTGGGGCTTCTTGCAACTGGGCATTTCCGAACTGGACTTTGATTACAAAGCGTATGCTCATGATCATCTCAACCGTTTCCTGCATAACGTTGAAAGGTCGCCGTTTGAAGAATGGCTGCGCGATGTAGGAGATGGGGTTTGACATATTCAACAGGAGACTTCTTTATGCATGATCAGGCCAGGGTAGTCATTATCGGCAGTGGCATCGCGGGTTCGAGTATTGCGTATCACCTCACGGAACTGGGGTGGCGTGACATCGTTGTGCTTGAGCAAGGATCACTCAGCGGGGGCACCACATCGCACGCGCCCGGCCTTGTGGGTCAACTGCGCTCTTCCGTCAGCCTGACAAAAATGCTGGTCTATAGCGTTTCCCTTTACAAGCGGCTCGCGGTCGATGGCAATCCCGGTTATTTCGAGGTGGGCAGCCTGCGCCTGGCTTCTTCTAAGGGGCGCATGGAAGAGCTGCAGCGGCAGGCCGGCTTCGCGAAAGGCGTAGGCCTGGCAGCCGAGTTGATCAGTCCAGGTGAAGCGAAAAGATTGTTTCCGCTGATGAGCCTGGAAGGAGTCGAGGGCGCTCTTTATCTTCCTACCGATGGCTCCGCTAAGGCGCCTGTGCTGGCTCAGGCGATGGCGAATATTGCCCGGCAGCGTGGAGCTTGCTTCTACGCGGATACCCGCGTGACCAGAATCGAGGTGGTAAATGGGCGCGTGCAGGCCGTTCAGACTTCACGCGGTCGCATTCGCAGCGAGATTGTGGTGATTGCCGCTGGCATCTGGTCGCCGCGCATCGGGCGTATGGCCGGCATTTCTATTCCGCTCATTCCGATGCAGCACCAGTACGTTGTGACCGCTCCACTGCCCGAACTGGCCGGAGACGTCACCATCCCTAATCTGCGCGACCCCGACAAGCTGGTCTATTTCCGGCAGGATGGGCAGTGCCTGGTACTCGGCGGCTACGAACGCAATCCCGCCGCGCTCGCGGTCGATGCCATTCCTGATACTCCCAATCCGACCGTCCTCGAATTCGACCCACCACGGTTTTCCAGCTTGATGAATGGCTGTGTTGAGCGCATTCCTGCTTTAAAGCATGTGGAACTGGTCAGGCGGATAAACGGCCTGGAGTCGTTTACGCCGGATGGAGAATTTATTCTCGGCGAATCGCCGGAGGTGCGCGGCTTGTGGGCCGCCTGTGGTTTTTGCGCGCATGGCGTCTCCGGGGCCGGCGGAGTTGGCAAGATGATCGCGGAGTGGATTGTTGATGGCGAGCCCAGCCTCGATCTCTGGCACATGGATTGGCGTCGTTTTGGGGCCTATACCGCCAGCCGCCGCTACATCGCGACCCGCGTTCACGAGGTGTACAGCACCTACTACGATATCAGCTATCCGGCCCTGGAGCGTAGCAGCGCGCGCAAATTGAGGCTCAGTCCTCTCTACAACCGGCTCGAGGAATTGGGCGCGGTCTTCGGCGAGAAAGCCGGTTGGGAACGTCCCAACTGGTTCGCGCCCAACGGACGTCTTGCCGAGGGCGAGAACTGGCCGGTTCCCTACGGGTGGGCCGCTCGCTACTGGTCGCCTGCTATCGGCGCTGAACATGTGGCCGCGCGCGAGCGTGTCGCGCTATTCGACGAGACTTCTTTCAGCAAAATAGAGGTAATCGGCCCTGGAGCGCTGGCCTTCCTGCAATACATTACCGATAACCAGATGGATCAACCGGTAGGGACCGTCACCTACACCTCGATGCTCAACAAACAAGGTGGTATCGAATGCGATCTGACCGTCACGCGCCTGGCTCCTGACCGTTTTCAGATCATTACCGGCACCGCATTTGGCAATCACGACCTCGCCTGGATGCGCAGCCAGATGCCCACCGATGGCTCGGTGTATGTCAACGATATTACCTCGAGCCGCTGCTGCATCGGCGTCTGGGGTCCGCGAGCGCGTGAGTTGATGCGGCAGGTCAGCGAAGACGATTTCTCCAATGCAGGCTTTCCCTATCTCACGGCCCGGCAGGTGGCAATAGGCGATATTGCGGCCCTGGCCCTGCGCGTCACCTACGTGGGCGAACTCGGCTGGGAAATCTACGCGCCTATGGAATATGGACTCCGGCTCTGGGATACCCTCTGGGAGGCAGGGCAACCATTAGGCCTCGTCGCCGCGGGCTACCACGCCATCGAATCGCTGCGCCTGGAGAAGGGCTATCGCTACTGGAGTACTGATATTCATTCGGAATACAATCCCTACGAGGCGGGTCTCGGTTTCGCCGTCAAGCTCGCGAAAGGCGATTTCCTCGGCAAAGCGGCTTTAGAGCGTATCAAGGCGCAGGGTATCACACGTAAATTGTGCTGCCTGGTGCTTGACGATCCCAGAGCCGTAGCCCTGGGAGGCGAGCCATTTCTAGAGGTCGATAGAGAACGCGTTCTGGGCCGCGTCACGAGCGCCGGCTACGGCTATACGGTAAGGCAGAGCATCGCCTATGGCTATTTGCCTGTCGAGTACACAGCGCCTGGAACCAGGGTAGCAGTGCAGTTGTTCGGCGTAAGATACGGAGCAACGGTGATGAAAGAGCCGTTGTATGACCCCAAGAATGTGAAGATCAAGGCCTGAGCAAGTTCCGGGGCAATGCGAAGCGGCCTGGCAGCACATTCGCCGCCAGGCCGCTTCGCATTGCCCCGGAGAACCGGACGAGTCTTACTTCACTTCAATCGTAAAAGGCACCTGCATTACATATTGCGGGCAGGCCTGGCCTTTCTTACAGATGGCTCTGCCAGCGAATATCAATTGCGCCGTGCCGGTGTTTTGAGCGGTGAATTGCCACACGCAGACCTTGCTGGCCTGTACCGCGTACCCGGCGGGCTGTTGCAGCGTCAAATTGCCCGGTACAGAGGCGGGGCCTTGCCACATCTGGCCGAATGGCAGATCAACTTCGATTATGTCAGCAACATGCGCGGTTACTGTAGAATTCATATTCTTCAGATTCACCGTCACGTTTGGTTTTGGCCTGGAACTTACGGTAGCGCTGCTGGGGCAACCATCGGCTGTGCCGCTCGTGCCGCCCGAAGTGGCGGTTGGCGTTGGCGTATTTCCGCTTGAACCCGATCCTGACCCTGAGCCTGCTCCCGCTGTGGCGCCACAGGCCGAGAGTAGAAATGCCAGTGCTATGGCAAGCGAAACAACCGTAAGCAGCGATCTTCGTTTCGACATGTGTTGTGTACGCATTAGAGTAACTCCTTACCTTACTATCGTCCTTGCTTCCTAAGCAACCTCAATACATGAATAAGTATGATGAGTACTTGTACTATCCGAACGTTTGCCGGCAGGCAAAAGTTCCCGTTCGTAGTTCTATGAACTATGAACGTACCTGCTTGCTCATGTTCGGGGTTGCCAGCATGGTAAGGAGTTCTTCAGCGTCGAGAAGGAAGCGGCGCGAGGAGAGGATTTGATGGGCAAGGCCAAGGCGGAGCGCTTCGGCGGCGGAAATGGTCTCGCCTGTTAGCATCAGGCGCATTGTGGCAACGCGACCGATAAGTGAAGGAAAATAGGCGGCAGCAACCGGCGGAAAGACGCCGAGTTTGATTTCCGGCAGGCCGAAAGTAGCATCCTCGCGGGCAATCACGGTATCGCACAGCGCGGCCAGTTCACAGCCACCGCCGAGCGCGTGACCTTTCACCAGTGCTACGGTAGGAATATGTTGCGCGCGCAATTCTTCAAAGGCCGCACAATTATCGTACACTGCCCGCAGCATCTCTTTTTCGCGCCCGTGAAGATGATCGTGTATATCGACCCCGGCGCAGAAGGCGCGCTCTCCCGCCCCGGTGATGACGATTAGTCGCGGCGCATTCTTCATGGCCTGCCGCATGGCCGCCGTCAGATGATCGAGCATCTCGATTGAGAGAATATTGAGCGGGGGCCGGTCAAGAATCAGCCAGAGTATATTATTATGGCGGCGTATGTGTAAGTCGGGCATAAAATATTACCTACTGGTGTTTTCTGATCGGCACTTATCACGGCCCTGCGGGGCGTGATAAGTGCCGATCAGAAAACACTACTTACCCGCGAATTTCCCCTGGCGTTTCTCCGCATAGGCCGCGAGACCCTCTTTGGCATCCTCGCTCTGGAAGCAGAGCTGCTGCAGCTCGCGCTCGATAGCCAGAGCCTCGGAGAGCGAAACCTCGGCGCCGGATTGCACGGAACGCTTGATGCGACCGACGGTCTTAGATGCCTTGCTCGGCGGGCAGAAACCGCGCGCGTACTCCATGACTTTGTCCCAGTAGCCCTCGGACTCGTAGATGTAGTTGATCAGGCCGAGTTGCTGGGCCTCTTCAAAGCTGATCAGCTTGCCTTCGGTCATCATTTCGATGGCCTTGTTCTTGGGCAGGGCGCGTGCCAGGCGCTGCGTGCCACCGGTGCCGGGAAGCACACCAAGGTTGATCTCCGGCAGGCCAACCTTCCCGGCATTGCGGCGCGCGATACGAATATCGCAGGCCAGCGCGATCTCCAGACCGCCGCCAACCGTGTGGCCGTTGAGCGCCGCAATGACCAGCTTGGGCGTCTGCTCCAGCCGCAGTAACGTCTCGTTGGCGTGCAGGCAGAAATAGTACTTGAATGTTGGCGTAACGGCGTTAAGCATCGATATCTCGGCGCCGGCGCAGAAGAACTTTTCGCCTGCCCCACGCAGCAACAATACATGCACATTCTCATCAAAACGCGCCTGCAAAATAGCCTCGTCCAGCTGGCGCATCATCTCGTAGCTGTAGGTGTTGGCGGGTGGATTCGTCAGCTCGATAATGGCAATGCCATCGGTCACGGTATAGTTTACCAGCGTTCGTTCGGTTGTCGTTGTCATGATCGCTCTTCCTTTCGTCTTGCATAGGCGTCCAGGATGTCATCGTCCTTGATACATTCAAAAGGGGTATGACATGCGTTACAGTAATATTGTACGGTCAGCAATTGCTGGCCGAATAACGAGAATAGCTCGGTATCGGTTGAGCCGCAAAAAGGGCAGGCTATCGCGGCCTTTTTCGCGGGTCTATCCAGGTTGTTTGTATTATATCCCATCTCAACTCACCTTCGCGGTATATCTTCCGGGCAACCACCAGGCCCCATGGAGAGGGCGACCACCAGGGTCCCCACTCCGCATTCCAACCGCCCCCGCCCTTACAATGACGACGCATCATGTTCAAAAACTTACCTGTGTAAGCCTGGTCGTCCCTACGAGTGTTCTGGTACGGCGGCGGGCAGCCTCCTGCTTGCGGCATCCCATTCCGACCAGGGCAGTGGCCGGTTGGGTTCCCAGCGTTTGGTTGTGGCATCGAAGGAAACGGGTACATCCATCTCCAGGCCGCTTAGCGTGGGCATGATCTTTTGCAGGTAGCGACTGCGCAGTTCACCGGGGGTCGCGTCGATAATCCCCTCGCGGTAGAGTTGCTGCATGTTGGCATCATCGTTGGGTCCGAACCAGCACAAGGTCTCACCCCACAGACGCGCGAGGGAGCTGGCAAGCGTGGCCCGCACAGCGCCCCCGGTTTTCGCCAGGCGGCGCACCCAGCCCTCGGCGTGCACCTGGTGCAGGCGCTCTTCCTGCACGATTTTGCGGGAACGCTGGCGCAGCGGCTCGTAGGTCGAGTTCTCAGCGGCCTCGAAGAAGGTTGTGAGCGCGTTATCCAGCAGGAAGTTGGTGGCAACGAAGTCGGCCCAGCCCGAGAAATCCTGGTCGAGACAGGCAACGTGATAATGGAGTGTGCGCGTCATTGGCTCGACCTGGGCGGGATCGGCTTCGGCCTGCGTGAAGTCCTCGAGCAGTGGATAGAGCGTGCGCGCGTGCCCTAATTCGTCCTGTGTCATGGCGGCGGCGGCGACGGCGGCTTCCAATGCTGGAGCGCCGTTGCACCAGTAGGCATAGCGCCGCCCGATGGCCTGTTTGTTGTCGGCCAGCGATGACAGGACGGCGAACAGCGCCGCGTTGTCTATACGTGTGTTAGACATATGTTTTTGTTCCTTACGATTCGATCACGGTAACAATACAATTCCGCGGCACAAGCACCATCTCGATCCAGCTGAACTCGTCGTAAATACTGCGCGCGTAGACTTTTGCCAGTTCCACGTCATCGGCCATGACATTGCCGATTTCGTGCAGTGGCTCTTCGTATTTGCGGCGCGCGTAAACCTGCCAGACCTGTGTTTCGTTTAATGCCTGACGCCGGGTGGCCGGAGATGGCGCCGTTTCAGTCGTTGTTGTATTCATGTCGCAATCCCCCACGTTCTCAGGATATCTATGCCTTCTTCGCTCAGCCGCGCCTTGGTCCAGACGGGGTCCCAGACGGTCTCGATATGCACTTCGCGTACACCCGGTTCGCGCAGCAGGCGCGCGCGAATATCGTCCATGATGAAGTCCATCGCCGGACATCCCATTGCCGTAAAGGTCAGCTTGAGATCAACAATGCCCTCGTGTTCTTTTATATCAACAATCAGGCCCATATCGACAACGCTAATAGGAATCTCCGGGTCCTCTACATCGCGCAGGGCATCCCACAAAGCGGGACACAATGTGTCATTTTGTGGATGGGTTTCAAGTGATGGATATGTGGTAGCCATGATTCAGTCCTGCTCCAACAGGCGCAGCATCTCGCGTTTGCCGCGCTGCACCATGCCGACAAATTCCTCGTTCTTGGGGCCGCGCGCCTTCCAGCGTTTCATCACATCGTCCCAGGTGCAGGGGCCATCTTCAAGCAGCCAGCGCTTGGCCCTGGCATCGAAATGCGCCGGGAACGGGCAATCGATGACGTATTTTTTCTGCTCCTCATCATAGTGCGCGGGAACGTTGAGCTGTAGTTCATTACACAACGGCACAGCAGTGGACATCCAGATCTGGCGTAGTTCGTCGTTGCTATGACCCTTGAAGCCGTAATCGAGCTGTTCGCTATGCTTCTTGAGGTCGTCCGGCAGGCCGAACCATTCGACGGTCAGCAGGAACATCCAGTCGACGGCCTTCTGAAGTTCCTCGTGTCCGGCGCGGTCCTGGTTGATCCTGCGCATACCCTGCTCGCCATGGCGCAGGTGGAACGTCTCTTCCTTGTCTACCTTCACCAGCGCGCGCTTCCAGGGGCCGAAGGTCGTACTCTGGTAGACATCGCCGAGCAGTGTGTAGCCGGCGCGGTCGTAGAAGGCGTTGGCAACGACCAGCTCTACCCAGCTATCCAGCGGAACATCAAACGCATACGGGTACTTGAAATTACGAGGGTCGCGCTCAAAGATCAATGCGTCCGTATCCACGCCCAGGTCGCGCATCAGCCGGTAAGCGATGTGCGCATGCCCCAATTCGTCCTGTATAATAGAAATCGCGGTACCAAATGTGTTGAGAGAAGGTGCGTGGACGGCGGCGTGGTAATAAGCGGGTGCGCTGATCAATTCTGTATCAGCGGAGACGGTAAGAATGCGCTTCATTCCTTCCAGGTAGACAGGACTCATCTGGTCGATAGACTCGATCAGTTGCTGCTTGTGGATGCGATTCAGTACGTCCTCTTCGCTGCGTAGGGCGGTCGTAGTCATAGGTGACGCTCCTTTTGAGATACACATCGGTGACTCTCATATCTCCATATGGATATATCAAATTGTATGGTATAGCGAGGAGGGTTGTCAAGTTGAAAGAGGCTGTTGTTTCCGCTTTCCGGTGAGCCAGGGGGGAGCGTACCCGTTCAGCGCTGAAGCGCATAGCGCTGCTCTGTTTTTTGCTCTTGCTTTCAATGGTTCTTTACGTCAAACTGATCGAGGTTGCGCTCGAACCCGGGAATGATATGCTGCCATTTTTGTTTACCTGGTTGATTTGCTTTCTTCCTTAAGCTTCATGTTTGACGCATCACTGATTTATATCCCCATGATCACATAGATATAATTCTGTGTCTGCGCCGGCAGGCAGCTGATCCAGTTCGAGCCGCAGCTCTGGACGGCCCATTGAACGGTACCGGAACCGGCATTGTAGGCGGCCAGGGCCATGGCGTAATTGCCGCCATACTGGTGGCTATAACCGGCCATCACATTAGCAGCAGCTTGCAATGCCTGAATGGGGTTCCAGGGGTCGATACCGAGTCCCCGGGCCGTAGCAGGCATGAATTGCGCGATTCCCTCGGCCCCGGAGGGGGAATAGGCGTTGGGATTAAAGCCGCTCTCCTGGTTGATCTGCCGTACAAAATAATCAGGAGAGATGCCTGCGTTTATCGCATCCTGCTGCGCGATAGCAATATACTGGCTTTTCGGCAACTGCATCTGAGGGGGAGCTTGCATCTGAGGAGGATTATTCTGCGCAACGGGCGGCGTGTTGTCATGAGAAATAATCTGCCAGTTCGCCACCTGCGTTTGCACCCAGCTTCCGAAACGAATCAGCGGGGGAGCCGAACCCTGCCCGGAAGCCAGGGGAGTCAATGACAGCAGCGTAGTAACCAGGATAACTCCCATAATGGCAAGAATGATGCCATTGCGGAGCCTTGAATTCTTGCGCCTTGCCGGTACATCGGCCGCATTAGATATCCTGCTTTTATTAGTGCCTGGAATAATCACGATGCGCTTTTGAGCGATTTTATCTGCCGGCATCGTGGCCTTGAGCGCGCTTGTAAGTGAGATGGGACCGGTTGTAAACGGGGGTGTATCTGAAACAGGTTTGAGTTCTTCGGTAGTGCGAGTACCGGTGCTCACAGATTGTTCTGGAAATAAATTGAGAGGGGAGGTCGTTCTGGGCGCGTAAACTGGAATGTTTTCTTCCTCTGGCACTTCAATCAGGCCAACTCCATTTGTTTCCGGAAATGGTGCAAATGGGCGGAATTGCGGCATATCGTACCTCTTACTAGTCTTATCTACTACGGTTTTCGTCACAACTTACTGGTGAGTCTACCTGTATAGACCAGGGTTCGTCAATTTTTGGAACATGTAGGAGTTAAAAATAGTACCAAAATCCCAAAAACTCAACCATTTCTTAACCACGGGAGGAAGCGAAGGTGAGCGCTGTAGAGTGCGAATTGATCTAGCAGGTGGTCCCCCACCCCCATCTCTCTCCCCGGCACTTTTTGATGCGGCCTGGCAAGTGCTGTCCCCACGGGAAAAAGTGTCGGGGAGAGAGATCCCCATGCCAGGCCGCCCCCGCCCTTACAATGACTACGAGCCACTCACGCCAGTGCTTTTGTGGTTGTTGTTTGCCGATTTCTATAGCATAATGGAGGAAAATATTCTGCAAGTAAAGGGGCAAACACATGGCTTCATCACCAGCCAATCCACAGGTGGAGGCAATTCGTCTGAGTGTTCAGCATTCTTACGAAGAACTCAACCAGCTTATGAATGGCCCGTTAGCTCAATTAGAACAGGGCAAACTCTATCAAGCGCCGGCGGAAAACGAGTGGACGATCATGCAGAACCTGGCGCATATCGTCGAATTCATGCCCTACTGGGCCAACGAGATCGAGAAACTGGTAGCGCACCCTGGCCAGAATTTTGGGCGCACGATGCAGCACGAGGGACGCCTGCGCGCCATCGAAGAGCATAGCCACGATAGCCTGCAACAGATTAAAGCGCTGCTACCTCCGAGCTATGGCCGCCTGCAAGAGGTATTGAGCAAGCTGAAGGATAGCGATCTGCAATCGACGGGCGTGCACGTGCGCTACGGCGAAAAGTCCCTCGACTGGTTCATCGAGGAATTTGTCACCGGGCATTTGATCGCCCACCTGGAGCAGATGCGGGCGGATCTGGCGGCGGTGGGGTACTCTCCAGGCGCTTAATCAAGTTGCTGGTCCAAGAACGCGACGGTGCGTTCCCATGCCAGGTGAGCTGCCCCGGCGTCATATTCCGGGCGATTCTCTTCAAAGAACCAGTGTTTGGTTTCAGGATAGATATAGACAGTGACCGGTCCGCCCGCGGCCTGAATCTCCTGCTCTACCTCGGCGACCGCCTCAGCCGGCTCGAAAGGGTCATTTTCCGCGAAGTGGAATTTGAGAGAATTCCCCCTGGCTTCAGCACACGGTGTAGTTCGACAAGCGCGCGACCCCTGTTATGATACCTTGTCAAAGTGCCTGAGCTTCTATACACTATGCGTGAAAAACAAAAGACGAGGTGCGTGCATGGCGCAAAAAGTGCATCTTACTGGAGAGAGCTATCCCTTACTTAACAGTCAAGAAGAGACCCTGGAGCCCGGAGACTGGTCTTTCGCGCATTTGACGCGCGAGGAGACTTTGTGGGGGCCACATGGCTATCATCGCTATCCTGCCAAATTCATTCCACAACTCGTACGACGACTCATCGAAATCTATTCTGCTCCTGGCGAGCTGGTCGGCGATCCTTTTGTGGGTTCAGGAACGACCGGAATCGAAGCCCTGCGCTCCGGCAGGCGCTTTTGGGGAGCGGATATCAGCCAGATCGCCCTGCTCATCAGCCGCGCTAAATGCCGCCCGCTTGCCCCTTCTGACCTTTTGGTTGCCTGGGCAGAGCTTGAGGGCCAGCTTGGCACGGTTTCTCGTATTGGCAGACGGCATTTGACGCAATCTGAAATCGAGGCAATCGGGGCTATCGATAGCGCACATGCCGGCGCGGAAGAACGCCTCGCTTACTGGTTTCCATTACCCTATCGCGAGAGCCTGGCGCTTCTGCTTCAACTGATCCTTCTGTATAGCGAGGGCGACATCCGCACGTTCTTCCTATGCGGCTTCTCAAATATTTTGCGGCGTTGCTCCACCTGGCTCAGTGGCAGCACCAAGGCACAAAAAGACGTCAATAAGGTGCTGGGCGATCCTGTAGAGGAGTTTCGCAGGCAGGTACGCGACATGCTGAAGCGCAATCGCCTCTACTGGCAGGATATCGAACAACGCGGACTGGACCCTGCTGCAACGGGGAATCGGTGTCACATTGATCACGAAGACGTGCGCCGGTTGAGCTTGCCTGATGCCTCGCTTGATTTACTCGTTACCAGCCCGCCCTACGCCACCTGCTATGAATACAAAGAAATCCACCAGCTTACCCAGCTCTGGTTCGAGCGTTATGGTATCATTTCTCCTGCCGAGGAAGCCTTGATTGGCTCGAAAGGTGTCTCTCGCCTGGCATCATCGGGACATTCCACATCGCATCCCAGTGGTTCCACCAGCGTCGATGCCGCCCTGGGCGAGCTAATGCTCCTGGCAGAGGGCTCATTGACCCAGACGGTATATCGCGAGGTGCGCGCCTTGCAGCACTATTTTCAGGACATGTCCCTTGCCATGAGCGAGATGGCGCGGGTCACTATGCCAGGCAAACACCTGGTACTGATCGTCGGCGATTCTTATCGTCGTGGTATTACCATTCCAACCTCACAGGGGCTCTGTGAAATGGCCGTCCAGCTTGGGCTGGAAGTGGAACGCACGATTGTGCGCAAGGTACCTGCTCGCGTGCTCGTAGCTACACGCGATAAGAAGTCCGGGCGTTTCTCCTCAACTGCGCAGAGCGATGTGCGTGCCTATCCCGAAGAGTATGTGCTGGTGTTCAAGCGACCGTAAAAATCTATCGATTTGGAATTTTCCGCACGATTTGTCAAAATTCGGCTTTGCTATGGGAACAGCATACAGCATAATAATCATAGCGACAAGGAGTCACTAGTAACATGAAAGCAACAGCACAAGAGTATGACTTTCATCAACGTATTCTCGCCAGGGATGACCCGATTGCTTTTGCGCAGCTTGCCGAGGCGCTTTATGCTCCACTGGTGCAGGATGTAGGCAGGCGTGCGGGCAGCAACTGCGATGCCACGCTGGTTGAAGAGTCTGTCGGCCAGGCGCTGCTAGATTACCAGGATAAGCCGGAGAGATATGATCCGGGACGCGCGGGCCTGCGTAGTTATCTTGCGATGGCCGCCTATCGCGACTTCCAGAATGCGCGGGCCAAGGAACAGCGCATTACAAGGCACCAGGTATCTCTCTTCGACCCCAATTTTCAGGAGCAAGATATAGCAGATAGCCTGGGCATCGCGGATATGGTAGAGGGGCATGTGCAAGCGGAGGCGCTCTGGCAGATTATCAACCGGACATTTCCCGATGCCCGTGAACGACGTATCGTGACCCTGCTCATGAATGGCATTCGCTCGCCGGAACCATACGCACGCGTACTGGGGCTTAGTGACGGGCCCGAAGATGAGCGGCTCAAACAGGTCCAACTGGTAAAAAATCGCATCACGCGGCGATTACGCCGCCGCATCACACAAGAGCTTCAACGCACAGGAGGAACAATCTCATGAATTCCAAGCATCCATCTCTCGAGCGCCTGGCATTGCTTGCCCAGGGACGCCCAAATCTGCTGGCCGGGCCGCTTGCGCTCTACCAGGAGCAGGAAGGGCTGGATGATCAGCAACTCGCGGCTAAGTTGAGATGCAATATTGAGGTGCTGCCAAAGCTTGCTCTCTGCGAGCGTCCTCGACCGGCCCCTCATTTTCGCCAGGACATCGAGCGTATCGCCCGCTATATTCAGGCTGATGTGATGCAACTGGCGCTGTTGATCCGTGCCGCCGAGTCGCGAGAGGCGCTCAGTTCCAGGCAGAATGCCGCTCTACCGGCGCTGCTGGCCGCACGCGATTATGACGATGATGAAGATGAGGCAGGGGCAGGCGATGAATAGTGCCTTTCTCATCGAGCATACGGCGCAGGAGTTCTGGGCGCTGGTGGGAGAAGCGCCCAGCTATCCTGGCGATATAAAAATGGCCATTACGCTGACAATGCCACTTGAGCTATACGGAGTTCCGGGCCTGCGCGTTGCTGATGTGCTGGAGTGGACACAAAAGGTGCGCATTGCCTATGATATGCCGGGATATAATCGCCGCCTGCACGGGTGCCTGCTGGCCGATAGAGATAAGGGTACTATTTTTTACGATGCCGGCGACTCCGGAGATGAGCAGCGTTTTACCCTGGCGCACGAACTGGCGCATTTCCTACTCGATTACCAGGCTCCGCGCCGGCGCGCGATCACAATTCTTGGCCCGTCCATTCTCGCGGTACTCGATGGTGAGCGACCGCCCACGATTTCGGAGCAACTCCATGCTGCGCTCAGCGATGTTTCTTTAGGCCCAATGAGTCATTTCATGGAACGACCGGATGAGGGCCTGCCAGCATCGATTGTACTTGATATCGAGAATCGCGCCGACCGTCTTGCCCTGGAATTGCTCGCGCCCGCTTCATGCTTGCAGGAGATGATGATTGTATCAACCGCCCCACGCGGCTTTAACCAGCGCTTGTCCTTTTTAACGCAGCAACTGATTGTTACCTATGGTTTGCCGGCGACGATTGCCGATTCTTACGCCCGTTACATCCTGGCTCAAATGGGAGAATCGGGTGTGTATGACTGGCTTTTTGCAACAGGGGATGAAATTTTCTAATATTTGTGTCAAAATAAGCACAGGAGTCGGGAATATAATAGAGAGAGAGCAAGGAGTAGGGGAACACGTCTGGAAGGACAGCGAGCGGCTCGTCCCTATCCCGGTTGCGGCTCCAGGCAGGCACCAGGCACTGCCCCTACACGATTTCCTGATCTGATTGTGAAAAAATCATTACCGGTCCCTACCCTATCCGAAGAAGATTACAATGCAAAGCGACCAGGCGGCTGACAAACATCCACCGGATGATCCCGGTCGGGATAATGCCCTGGCAATGGGAGGCGATGAGTTCCGGGCGGCGTTTGGGGAGTCGGTGGATCATACGCTCGATATCAATACCTGGCGACTGGGGGAAGACCTCGCGGATATGTACGCGAAACTCGAGCGCGAGGTTGCGGATGCGGTAAAACAGGGTGGACGCATCCGTGAGCGCATTCGCTCGGAGTTGTTCCCGCGTGCCTTTGAGCATCCACAGGCACCTGAAAATGCCGGGTGTTACAAGGTCGATGTTGCGACTATCGAGCAGATTCACCGGGGGCTGCTCTTTAATGGAGGAGTCGAGGCCTGCGATGGAACGAGCATGGTTCACGATACGCTGCCAATTACGCTGGCGCAGATAGGCGTCTCGCTTGTGTCGTACCGGGGAGACCAGGGAACCTGGCTGCATCGCCTGTATCGCCGCGACCTGCGTGTGGGTGGCACTGACCCGATTGATGAAGCCTTAGCCTTGCTCAAGCAGCGCGGCAAGCGTGACAGCACCGACGCGACACAAAGCAGGCGCGACCGGCTCAGCGATTTTACGCAGCGCGGCATCATGGAATACGCGGAACGCGCCATTCTATTGCATAAATCTCAGGCCGTCTGGCGCATGGGTCACGGTCATCCTGCGCCATACGAATTGCTGACCGGTGGAGGGCTGGTCATCAACGGCGAGATGCCGCTGCTGGAATACAGTATGAAGATGTGGCGCGGACTACTGATAGAGCATAAGCGTTGGGTGTTTGTAGTAAGCGCGCCCGCTGATCGCGTCTGGCTTACCCTGGGTGATGCGCTCAACCCGCTTGAATTCGCGCTGGTCGGCACGCCGCTACAAACGATGCGCGATATCGCGCGTGGAAACCTGCCCGTGCAGACGGGATTGAAGGCGCGAGTGCAGCAGTTTGTCGAGGAACTGGGACCGCAAATCGTGATCGGAGTGTACCGGGCATCGGCCCAGGCCCCGGTGCGCATGTTTTACGCGCACCGCGACTGCGCGCACCTGGCGGCGCTCATCGTAATGGCCGATAGCGTGCTGCAAGAACATCGCGGCTTTCCGATGCTGATCGACCTGGCGGACATGATCTGCCGCTCCACCTTTGGCTCAGGTACATTTCAAAGCATGATCCAGCAGGCCTATGCCGAGGCCGGTGAGCCATTCCGCTATCTTGGCGAACGCGAGACGAGATAAGAAGGAGGGTACTCCTCATGATGGACAACCACAATTCCGATGCGAAGATGCACCTGCCGCTTCCTGATGAGGTATTCGAACAATTGCACGCAGACACTGCCCAGGCCGGTGGAGCATATAATGAACCGGAGGGATATCAGAATGCGATCGGGCGCACAATGTTCGACCTGCCATCAAGCGAAGATAATACCATCACCATCCTGTTGCCGAGGGATGATATTCCGAAGGCGCCCTCGCAGGCATTGATACGCATTCGCAGCGTGACCGATGACCGCACATACCTGGGAATCGTCGTCAAGGGGCCATTCGCCGAGCCTGATGGACTGCGCGGGGATGCGCCCATTATGATTACAACGGCGGTACGCGGGGGCATCTTCATGCCGCGCTATCATGGCCGCGTGCAGGTCGAACTGCTGGGTGAGGAGGCGGATGGCGTATTGATCCCGCCGCGCCTGCGTCCATTGCCCAATAGCCCCGTCTTCGTGCTGAATATGGATGAGACATCGCGCACATTGCGGCTGGACGGCGACATTCCGCTTGGCGTGCCGGTCGGCTATGAGCAGATCACCGCCGCCATTCCCTCTGATAAGAAATCGGTCTTGCCGCGCCACCTCGGCATCCTGGGTACGACCGGCGGCGGCAAATCGACCACCGTTTCCTCGCTCGTCAGCAGCTTCCAGCAGTCCGGGATGGCCACGATTCTGATCGACACCGAGGGCGAATATACCGAGATTTATCAACCAACGCAAGATCATACGATGCTTACGGCGCTTGAGAAACGAGGAAAAGCGCCGCATGGCGTGCAGAATGTGATGGTGTATCACTTAATTGGACGCGAAACGACCTGCCCGGACAAAAGTCGCACAACAGCATTCTCGCTGCAATTTTCCCAACTCTCGCCCTATCTGGTAATGGGGATGCTCGAATTGAACGAAGCGCAGCAACAACGCTATCAAAAAGCTTATGATATCGCAAAGCGTATCCTGTGGACGCTCCGAATATTCCCAGCTAATGACGCTGAAAAGCAACAGGTGTACGAAGTAGACGAGATGGAGACGGGCTATCCGCGCATGAAGATCGAGCATATGTACGATGTGGTACGCGCCTGCGCGGAAATAGCTGCTGGTGGTAAGAAGTCTTCAGAGTCCGGTGGCTTTGAATACCGTTTCTCGAGTCCGGATTTTCAGCGTAACAGAGACCAGGTTATTATGGTTCTCAAAAAGGAGACGGCAACAGGGATTGACCATGCTGAAAGCTGGCGCGTCGTGCAAGCAAAGTTGGGGCAGATGGTACGACTGAAAGTCTTTGATAATGCCGCCGCGAGGTCGCTCAATTATAGAGACCTCACGAAGCCAGGCAAAGTGAGTATCATCGATCTGAGCGATACGGATATGCCAATGGTCAATAACTTTGTGATCGCCGAGTTCTTGCGTGGTTTGCTGGAGGCTCAGGATGAAAACTATGCCGAGGCCGAAAAAGATGAGAGCAAGGCCCTGCCGCGCACGATGGTAATTATCGAGGAGGCGCACGAATTTCTTTCCCGCGAGCGCATCGCGCAGATGCCCGTTCTCTACCAGCAGGTTGCGCGCATTGCACGGCGCGGCCGCAAACGCTGGTTTGGCCTCACTTTCGTCACACAGTTGCCGCAGCACCTGCCCGACGAGGTACTTGGATTGATCAACAATTACATCCTGCACAAGATCAGCGATGCCAACGTTATCAATCGCCTGAAACGTTCGCTCGGTGTCGTGGATGATTCGCTCTGGATGCGGCTTCCCAACCTGGCGCCCGGGCAGGCTATCGTCGCCATGAGCAGCTTTGCCCGCCCATTGCTGCTCAACATCGATCCAACGCCATGCAAGCTGCGCATGGTGGAGTAGGGGCTAGATTGATCGCGCCCTAAGCACATGAACTGAGAGTGAAGATGGGTGAGTCACCACGGAGGACGACCACAAAGGTTCCCTTCCCACATCCACTTGTGTAAGTTCCGACGTTGCTCGTGCAAGCGGAATGCGGAGGGGACCCTGGTGGTCGCCTTCCGTGGGCATTCACCCTAACAACAACGGAGGTTTTCTTATGACCACCCGTACGGTACCCGATTCTGTCTCGATCTCGTCTCTGAATACGCTACACTACTGTCCACGCCGTTTTTACTACGAGTATGTGCAGTGCGATATGCTGGTCAACGAGTACGTGCTCGAAGGCACATTGCAACATCAACACGTACACTCGCAGGGGAAAGAGACCACGCGCGAGGGCGAAATACAGACCACGCATCTGTACCTGTTCAGCGAATCGCTGCACCTCTCCGGCTTTGCCGATGTGATCGAGGAGCAAGATGGTATGCTGGTTCCGGTTGAATACAAACATGGGCGGCAGGGGCAATGGCTCAACGACTCCGTACAACTCTGCGCGCAGGCGTTGTGCCTGGAGGAAAGGCAGCCGGACAAGCCTCCAATTTCTCACGGTTATATCTACTATATCGGCTCGCGCCGGCGCGTGCAGATCGACTTCACGCCAGAACTGCGGCAGCAAACGCTCAACACAATCGCTCGCGCCTTCGCGCTCTCAACCCAGGAGACAGTGCCACCACCACTCGACGGCCCACTGGCTGCTCGCTGCCCCAAATGCAGTCTCCAGCCACTCTGCATGCCGGAAGAGGTCAGGATGTTGCAAGCAAGAACGCGCTCGTAGACGCGGGATTTAGCGCCCCATACACACAAGCGTAAGGTGAGGATGGGTTGGACCCCTGGAGGGCGACCACAAGGGTCCCAGCCCCGCATCTACCACCGCCCCCGCCCCTACAATGACTACGGAATCGCTGCTATGAGCCTCGTAGTCATAGTAAGGGCGGGAGAGGAGCGGCGGGGGGGGGGAGACCATTGAGGTCGCCCTCCACAGGGTACGCACCTCCCATCACTTTACTTTCATACCTGGAAGAGCAGATTGATCACGCCCAAAAAACACAAAAAGTACAAAAGTACATAAGAAAGGGAAAACGCATATGCCAACGCTCTACCTGACAGAAGACCGCGCATTGGTGCGCCGCGATACCGAAGATTGCCTGCTGGTACAGATTCCTGAGAGGCGTGGGAAAGACGGCATGGCGCCGACGCCGGCCCGCAACGAACGCATCCCTTTAGTGAAAATCGATGATGTGGTTGTGATGGGCGAGGTGACATTAACCGCTTCCGCGCTCCACTTATTGCTGGATCACAACATCGAGATCAACTTCCTGACCCATTTTGGTAAATTCAAGGGCCGCCTCTCGCCGTCGCTCTCCAAGAACGCGATCCTGCGTATGGCGCAGTACCGCGCGCATAACGATATGGCAAGGCGCTGCGAACTGGCGCGCCGCTTCGTGATCGGCAAGCTCTCGAATCAGCGCACCATGCTGCAGCGCTACAATCGACGCCAGTCAGATAGCGAAATGAGCCAGGCCATCGACAAGATTGCCGGCCTGCTTCATCAACTGCAAACATTGTCCGTAGAGACGACGGCCTCGTCTCCCAGATTGGCTACTGGTGACAATCGAGTCGAGGGAACGCCTCTCGAGTCTATCCTCGGCATGGAAGGGGCCGGCAGCGCGGCCTATTTCCAATGCTTCGGCAAGCTGCTATCGGACCCGGAGCAATGGCCGTTCGAGAAGCGTATCAAACGCCCGCCAACAGACCCGGTGAATGCGCTGCTCAGCTTCGGCTATTCCATGCTCACCAACCAGGTCGCCAGCGCCGTACAACTGGTGGGCTTCGATCATTTCGTCGGCTACCTGCACAGCTCCTTCTATGGCCGACCCGCCCTGGCGCTGGATATCATGGAGGAATTCCGTCCCATCATCGTCGATTCCGTCGTATTGAGCCTGCTCAACAAGCGCATGTTAGGGCCAGACGACTTCGTAGTCGAGCTAGGCGCTTACCGCCTCAAGGAGGAGAAGCGCAAGATATTCTTCACGCAGTTTGAGGAACGCCTGCGCGAAGAAATCCGGCATCCCATCTTTGGCTATCAAGTAACCTACCGGCGCTGCATCGAATTGCAGACACGGCTCGTCGCCAAGTTTCTGACCGGCGAAATCGACGAATACCCACCATTCGTTGTCAGGTAATCCGTAGGGGCCGATTGCTCGCGCCCAGCGCCGATTCATCGGCCCCGCTCAACGTTGGGAATCGCGAGAGGAGATCAACATGAAAAACAGCGCGAAAGTGAGCGACGACGTGACTTGCTATGTCGTCGCCTATGATATTCCAGACGACCGCAGGCGCACGCGCATTCATAAAACCCTGCTGGGCTTTGGCAAGTGGACGCAGTATTCGCTGTTCGAGTGCTTCCTGACTAAAAAGCAGCTCATCCTGCTGCGTTCGAAACTGGCGGAACACCTGGTACCAAGGGAGGATAGTGTGCGCTTTTACCCGTTGTGCGCGAACTGCGTAGCGCGCGTGGAGACGGTCGGGGGGCCGCCGCCGGAGGAAGAGCTGTTGTTTGTGGTATAGGAGGCAGAGAAAGGCAGGCGGACGTTGACCCCGAGGAGGGCGACCACCAGGGTCCTCTCCTCATCGCCGCTCCTCTCCCGCCTTTACTATGACCACGAAATCGCTCCTGCGGGGCGCGGTGTCATTGTAAAGGCGGGGGACGGTGGTGGATGCAGGGTGGGCACCCTTGTGGTCGTCCTCCAGGGGCGCTAGCAACTTCCTCGCACCAAAAAACTGTCAAGGGGAGAGCAGGGGGAACCCGATAGCTAAAAAGTACCAATCCATCCCTTGTGTATTTCAGCACGAAAAACAGTTTATGCAAATTCAGTTGCTAAAAACAGATTTTGTTGCAGTGTTTATGGTATGCTTGAGATATCGCAGGGGTAAGGGAAATAGCGCAAAGAGATGCAGTCTCGCAGGAATATCTTCCTGCAAATTTCAAGGTGAAGTGTTCACCTGCTCTTTCGAATGGAAAGGTTGCAATATGGACGGGGGGACTTCGGGCGAACGGTTCGCGAGAGGTAAACGCGCAAGCACGGATAAGGCATGGCGCACAGTGCTGCTGGCCGTATTGTTTCACACCTACTGGCCGCAGCGCCTGTCACGGGATGAAATCATCAAAAAGCTCTCCGCGTTCTACGGGGAAACAGCCATTCCGGCGCTGTATCGCGACCTGGCGACGCTTACCGGTTGCAAAGTTGAGGAATTGCCCAAACCGGATAGTGAATGGCTGGCCGAATGGTGTGCCGAGCAAGAACAGTTAGGTTTCATGGCAATCAGCTATGACCGTGAAAAAGGCACCTTTGGCCTGGAGCGTTCGCTGTTCGCGATCGATATCAGCGAGGAGGAGGCGCGGGCGTTCGCGGCTCTGCAGGAGGGCTTTTCGCCCGGCACGCCCTACGCCGGGGCCGTGCAGCACTTGTTGAGGCGCTGGGAGTGGTTATTCAGCGAAAAAAGCCGCCGGCTGGTGCAGCAGAAGCGCAAGCGGCGCGCGCACCCGGTGCAGCTGCCGTTGTCGCCGGTCGTAGATTACAGCCAACATACAGACACCATCCTGGCATTAGACCAGGCGCTGGAAGATGGGGCGTATGTCTCGTTTGCCTACACTCCGCTGGCGGGAGAAACGGTAACACATGAACGAGTAGAGCCATACGAGCTCGAATATCGCGATGGTCACTGGTACTTCACGGCCTACGTGCGCGACCTGAATACCTTTCTGGATTATCGTGTCGACCGCATCTCGCCCGGCTCGCTCTCTCTCGACAAGGACCGCTTTTTGCCGGGAAATCGCCGTCGTCCGGGGGTGAAGATACGCTACTGGGTCTCTCCCATGCTGGCCCGGCACGGCAGTTTGAGCGCCCGCCTGCGTGACCAGCAAGTGACAATGCTGGAGAACGACGGCGGGGCAATCGTAGAGGGAACGGCGCGCTCCCTCTGGTGGGCCAGGCGCCTGCTATTAGGCTACGGCGAGCAGGTGAAGGCGCTGGAACCGCCAGAGCTGGTGGCAATGATGCGAGAGAGCGCGGGAAGTATGTGTAGGATGTATGAAGAAGAACAATAATTTTTTCTCACGTTCCACTTTTCGCAATGGCACAGGTATAAATAAAGTATGGAAAGGATATAGTATGAAGCTGGACTTAAAAATCTTACCTGTCTATTCAGAAGAATATGCCGGCGCTCAGATTGGCGAAATACACCTGTTGAAGCACCAGGTCGAAACATGGGAAGCATTTGGGAACCCTGAAGTCGATGTCATCTTCAATGTGGCTATGACGGGTGATGGCAAGAGCCTGGCGGCGTATTTGCCGGTCTTTCAGGATGGAAAAGCGGCCATTGCTATGTATCCCACCAACGAATTGATTCAGGACCAGTTTTCTGCGCTTCCACGTTATGAAGAGCGACTTGGCATTACTCTGCCGCGCAATGCCTTGATGTATGGTCAGGAGATCACGCGCATCATGCAGGGGCGCGATATTACTGTCCGGTTGAATGCCGTAAGAGGTTTGTTGAGACGCAATCCAATTCTTCTGACCAATCCTGACCTGGTTCACCTGATTATGAGCCACCAGTACGGATGGGATTATTTGCGTAAAGAGCTACCCACACTGCTCTCTGCGAACTTCGATTACTTCATTTTCGACGAGTTCCATGTCTTTGGCGTGCCACAGATTATCAACGTCATGAATATGCTTGGCTACCTGGCGATCAATTATTCTGAGAAGCCGGAGTCGCGCAAGAAATTCGTCTTTCTCTCGGCCACTCCCAGTAAACTCATGAATACGCTGCTGCAAAAGAGTGGATTGTGTGTGAGAACAGTGGAGGGTACATATAGCTCAACGGAGAAGGAGGGCTACCGCCGCATCTTGCAGCCTTGCGAGCTAGAACTGCACGAGCTGAGCCAGGAGAGACCTATCGAAATATGGGTCGAGGAACACCTGGAAGAGATATTGTCATTCTTTCGCCGCTATCCAAACTCCAAGGCCGCCATTTTAGTATATTCGGTAGCAACCGCGCGCCGCTTGTATGCGCGCCTGTACGATTTCTTTGAGAAGCAGCATGGTATTACTGTTGGCGAGAATACCGGATTGACGTATCGAGACGACCGGCGCGAAGCCCTTAAAAAACAGATCCTGGTTGGAACATCGACCGTTGATATCGGTGTCGATTTTCGCATCAATTATCTCATCTTCGAGGCTTCTAATGCAGGTTCGTTCTTGCAGCGTTTTGGGCGCCTGGGCCGGCACGCGGACTTCGATACCTATCATGCGTTCGCGCTGGTTCCACGCTTCGTACTGGAACGCTTGCAGAACGAACTACAGGCGGAAAGTGAGGTTGACCGCGAACGCTTCAACGCGGCAGTGCGCGCTGCGTTCCCCACAGAAGCGGAATTTTCGGGTTACACGCGGCGCTGGGGTGTGATGCAGGCGGCGCAGGTGCTGGCGGCATTGCAAAGCGAGGGCAGGAAGGATGCCAACGACGAGTTTCTGGCGGCCTTAACGGGCGAATACGAGCAACTCTACGGTTGGCCCGAACAGCCAATCATGCCGAAAAAGCTCAGGCAGTTTCAGTACTTACAAAAAAATTCTCCGGAAATTGTTGCCGAGTTGAGCAGTTTCCGCGGCCAGAGTCCGCTTTCCTGTGCTGTCTGGGACGTAGATAATCATCTCAAAACCTACGACCTCTTCTTCCTGATTGCCAATACCGAAATCGAAGCCATGACCGAAGCGGAGTTTATGGCCGAGGTCAGAAGGCGCATTCAGGTGCGCCAGGAGCAGGTCTACGAGCGCGATTTCCGCGATTCATTGCTCTATCTGAGGATACATAAGTATATTCCCGAAAGCCAGCGCCTCGTGCTGGGCCTGAACATGGACCTGGGCGGGCAGCCGCAGATCATGCACCAGGCGCTTGAACTCAACGGCTTCTTCATCCAGGAACCAGTGTTTACCTGGCGGGATCGCGTCAACAAATCGCTCAAGGCCAAAAGGCTTGTGTGCGTGTTCAGCGCCATGCCACGGGCGGAACTCAAGCGCAAGTTGAACCTGCCCGCGCTTTTCCCGATCCAGTGCGTGCAGGATGTGACCGGCGCGAGATATTCCGTCGCCTTTGGGCAGGAGGCGCTGCTGCTCGACTCTCTCTTCTCATGGCAAAGAACCGGCCAATAAGAGCGAGGAGGGCAGGAGGGCTGACCCTGGAGGGCGACCACAAGGACCACCACTCTCCCTGACGGGTGGATTTGTCCACCGGGGCAGGAGGGCTGACCCCTGGAGGGCGTGGAGCTTTAAGAAATTGATATAGTGAAAGGTAGAGGTTATGTTCAATGTTTATTCGTGATTTTCTGTTGCGCGCGGTCGATCCTGGCGATGAGGTGACGCGCGCGTTTGTGCAAACAATGGTTCCGCGCCTGATCGTGCATTACAGCGATAGATCGGCCAAGGGCGGCGATCATGCCAGGGATGAGATGTACGATGAGCGAACGAAGCGCGCATTTGAGGAAAAAGATGATCAGAGCATGCTGAGCCACCAGCTCAACGGCATCTTTCCCACGTTGCGCCTGCTCAACATTCTGGAGGCGGAAGACCTTGCGATTGTACCCTATTCCGCCATCGAGCGCAGGGTGTATATCCTGGCCTACCTGATGCACGATGTCAACAAGATTCTCAATATTCGCGACCTGGAAACCCGCACGCGCGCGGCAATCGAGGAAGCGAAGGGGATAATTGCCGGCGAATTGGAGCAATGCAGCGCGCATGCCTTTTTTCCTGACTGGCGCTACTATCTGGAGGATATCGCCTATCTCGTCGTCAATACGCAGGAGCAGTGGGGAACGCACCTGATTACGTATGGGTGGAATCTGCGATTGCCGGAAAAGCGCATTCTGGAATTGCGCAGTCTCTGCACCTATTCCGACTGCATCGCCTACCTGGTACCGATGCCCTCGGCGATCCTCTCGTCAGACGATGCGCGTAAGCTGAATCGTATTCTGGCGGAGTTAAGTGACGATCAACTGGCCTTTACCTATCATCAACTGCGCGAGGTGCGCGGGCTGCTAAGCAATGTCATTAACGATAGTCTCGTCAGTCTCTACACCGATGATGGGAGGCGCAGCGGCATCTGGCCCTACCTGTTCTTCTCGGATGGCGTCGTCTACATCGCGCGCAAGAAACTGTCCCTAACCATTAGCAGGGAGCAGGTTGTCGAGAGAACGCAGGATCGACTGCGAGAAATATGCGCGCCCAGGATCAAGGATGGAGCGCCGGGTTTCAAATTCGACAACAAGGGCATCGTGAAGCATCCCGACTATTACTTCGACTTTCTCTCGCTCGAAGACTACGCCGAGTTGCTGGCACGCTTCACCGTCAATATCACGCGTGGCGATATCACGGCGGGTCCGCTGGAGAAGTTGCGCCAAATGCAGGCGCGTGGAGAGATTCCGGCAGATATCGATTTGAATCTCAGACCCGATGTGCGTGCGGGCATGATGAGCCGGTTCCTCTCGATTGTTTTCTTGTCGCTGCTCGGCAGGCTCGACAAAAAGCAGGAGGCCTTGCGCGCATCCGTTGAAAAGGCTGTAGTTGAGCAGTTGGGGCTGGCACCTTATTGGGAACAATCGAAGGCTATTCCTAATAAAGGTGGAACCGAGTATCGCTGGTTCTGGCTGGGTCTCCGCTATATCCGCGATCATCCTGGTCTGAGTGAAAACGACCTGGAAGCGGTGTTTCTATCTATCCTACGCATGGTGATCGAGATGGCAGGGGAAGCATTGCGCAAGGCAATGCCACCGAAATATCTGCCGCATCTTGTTACCTACCTGAACAGCATCGTTGAATTGCCGAAAGCCGTACTGGCGGGTAGTGCGTTGCCCGATTTTGCCGCCGAGTTGGAGCGGTATGCCAGCGCAAAAAAGAAGAGTGGCAAAGAATTGATCTGCACGCTTTGCAACAGCGCCTTCCCAACCGATGAACAGTCGGATAACGCAGTGTTGTTCCAACCCTGGGTCTACAAGAACAAGCTGACGCTTTATGCCGGGAAAAATGCGGGTGGTGTCTGCGCGATTTGCTCGCTCGAATTGATGCTGCGGCAGAACTTGCAGCGCGGCACGCTGCGGCTGACCGGCTCGAAGTTCGAAGGTCTGCGCCCTAAGTATCTGGCCGTCTATCCCAATTTCTTCTTCACGGCGGAAACAGGCGCGCTCGTGCAGGGTATTCTTGACCAGCTCCAGAGCATCAACTTCTTCACTATCCGGCGCAAGCTTGATGGCCATGATCTGACCGTTGACAGGCTGCTGGAACTCGATGCTTTCCAATCCTCAGAGACTGACGAGACCCCACCGGCCCAATTGCGCCCGGCACTGGTGGAGGACGAGAGCGAATTGGAGCAGGAAGACGAAAGCGAACCGGCAGTACCGGTACAGGCAAAGGCTTCCGACCGCATGTACATCAAATATGAGCCGTCGCGCTATCCCGGCATGTGCTTCTTTGGAGTGAAGGCGACCAGCGATGATACCGATTCGGCGGCCTGGGCGATGCCCGCGTTCCTTGCGCTGGCGCTGCCGCTCATCACCGGGGCTAAAGTCGTGATCTCGGAAATGACCTTACCGCTCTTCTCATCCGGGCGTGATTTTCGCGAGACGGTCATTTTCGACGCGCCGCATCCCTATCTTGACCGCCTGCTCAAGGGCAAACGCCTGCGCGTCAACCAGCTTGAAGCGCGGCTCAAGCTGCTGGCAAGCCTGTACACCGTCAATCTGGATACCTACGCAAAAGGAGGGAAGCCCGAATGGCAGCACCTCAGCGCCATTGCCCGCGACCTCGATACCGACCCGTTGTTGTTGTTCAGCTACCTGCACGAGCAGGAACGACGCGATGGCCGCGAATCGTTCCGTGTCCAGGATGCAGAACGCTACTTGCACATCTATACAGAGATATTGGAGGCAGATGTGAGCAAAATCGAAAAATGTGTAGACCTCTACACCGTTTTCTATCAGGGTGGATGGCAATCCCATTCCGTCCTCAAGCCCGTGGATATTGTCGCCAGGGCAATCATCAATAGTCCACTCGAGATTGAAGAAGCCGATCTACTCTGGCAAATCCAGGGCGAACTCAAAAACTGGCTTGACCGCGTGCGCAGCCGCCAGGCAACGGGCCGCGCGATGTTCTATGGGAAGGAGATCACCGAAAAGGAGGAGCCGGCTATTCGCGCTTTCGTACAGTTCTTCTACTATGAGGTTTTCAAGAACTATTGCCAGGGTGAGCGCGGCATCCTGCGCAGCCGCATCAACCAGTTCAAGGATGGCTGTGAGGCCTACTACATGCACCTGATTCACCAGAAGCGCATTGAGGATGAGGAAGAAGCTTCCGAGGCAGAAGCCGCTGCCGTGTAGCACCATCAATTACAAAGCAAGAAGGAGAAATTACCCATGTTTCTAAACACACTCGAATCGCTGGATGTTTTTCACAGCGAGATTCCCCGCCTACCAATGGGCAAGTACGCGCATATGGTGATTGTGCGCGAAACCAACTCGTTTGCGCTATTCCAGACGGATGGCGAACTGAACATCAGCCGCGTCAGCAAGGGACGAAAGGCCGAGAGCCAGGACCAGGCAACGCGCATTGTCCTCTTCAAGCGCAAGCAATCGACGCCTGAGCGCCTGACAGGTCGCGAACTGCTGCGCCGCTATGGGCTGGTCGAAAGCTGCGAATACAACTCCGATAAGTTCTGCAAACGCTGTCCCGACTGCATCTACTACGGGTTCGCTATCGGCAGCGAGGGCTCAGAACGCTCGAAGGTACTCGTCGATTCGGCTTTTTCGATCACTGGTTATGATATGTCGCACCAGCAGTTCACATTCAATGCACCATATGAGAATGGCACAATGAGCGAGGGCGGTAAGATGAAGACGGCGCTGGGCGAGCAGGATTATGTGCTGCCGCAGGTGTACTTTCCATCAGTTGTGACGATCAAGGACCCGACCGAGGCGGAATTTATCTATGTGCTGAACAATATTCTGCGCACGAAGCGTTACGGCGCACAGAATACCCGCACCGGCACGGTAGAGAACCATATGATGGCGGTGATCTTCGCCGATGGTGAGATTTTCTCGAACCTGCAATTGACGCAGGCCGTTTATGACGCGCTGACGCCGGATCAGTTGAAGCGCACGCCGCTCGCACTGACCGATGTGTTGTCCTCTACCCAGGCCGTCATTCCTAATCTGCTGGCGGAGGATGGGGTGGTAGCTAACCTGGTCATGGGTGAGCGTCTGAATCGCCTGCTGCACGAAATCACGCAGATGGCCAGCGATGAGTCGCAGTTGCGCCGCGTGCTGGCGCAGGCAAATGCCGAGACCATGCAGTACGCGAAGAGCTATGGCGTTGATTCCGCGAAGGAGAAGGCGAAGAAGTAGGAGGTCTCTCATGTTCATCACCGTTTGTCACCTGAAGTTGCATGACTATCTTTTCTATGCCTCACGTGAAATGGGACGTCTCTACGAGACAGAAAAGTACCTGCATAACTACGGGTTGACATACGCGCTTGGCCTGGTCAGGCCTCCCTACGCGCATCCTACGCAGGTGCCGCGCTACCAGGAGGACCTGCAGGTGATGAACGAGCAGGGGGTGTATGTGACGCCAGCTCACCCCTTGCGTACCACCTTCTCGTTCAACACCTTCAAAATGGCGAATGTACGCTACTATAGTTTCACGCCCCAGATGAGTACCAACCAGGTTGTGTTTGGGCGCGCGAAAGAGCTTGCGCCGGAGAGCACTTTTGAGTTTTTTGTGCTGAGCGAGTCGCAACAGCGTTTGCCACACTGGATTCGCCTGGGCAAATGGATGGCAAAGGCACGTGTCGAAGTCATAAGCGAGGGCTATGCGGAAATCAAACAGGGTGATTATCGCGCCAGTGGCGCGCTCAATCCACTCGATCTGTCGCATCCGCCTGAAAATTGCAACATCGTGGCGATGGCTCCGGCCAGCTTGATTACAAACGCGCATTTCACAGGCAGCTATTACGAACTGAAGTATGGTGAGGAGAAAAACGCTCGTATTGTTTGCCTGCCGGCAGAAATGAACTACCAGCCAGATCACCGTCACCGTCAATCGGCGTAGGTAGAACTGATTGCCTGGTGCAGGCATACAATTGGCTTACCTGTCTGCCGCCAAATATGAAATTTTTCAACTGAATCGGGCAATCCTGTAGGGACAGCGCCTGGTGCCTGTCCACGTACTCCTGGTGAGACAGGGACGAGCCATTGTCCCTACAGAATGGGGTGGGATGGTGCCCAGGCAAGGACAGGGACGAGCCACTGTCCCTACAGGAGAGGAGCTGCCGGTTCATTACTGGTTTTGGCCGTAAAATTTCATGTCTGGCGGTAGTTAGAAGGAAGGATCATAGTCATGAATATAATATCATCCTCCCCCTCCAAGCTCTACGCCCTCCTGCTCAAGCTGCGCCCGCTGGAGAAGGGGACGCTGATGCCTTTTTCGGGTGAACTGGTGCATGCGGCCTGGCTTGACTGGATGCGCAACGCGGCCCCGGATGTCGCGACGATGCTGCATGAGGGCAATAAGCGACGCTTCTTCACCTGCTCCAGCGTGCAATTCCCACTTGCACCAGACAAAATGCGATTTGCCGAGCGGGAGAATGTCCATTTGCCAGTGGACCCACAAAAAACCTATACCATTCGTATCACCCTGCTGCTGGGCGAATTATTCCCCCTGTTTTACAATTCGCTGCTGCATTTCAACATGGCTGAGTTAGGAACCAAAAACTTGCCCTTTATGCAGATCGGCAAACAGCAATTCCTGCTGGAAGAGGTGATCTCCGGCAACGATGAGTCCTCGGGCTGGACAGGCTTTACAACATTTGCTGGCCTCGTGGAGAAGGCAAGGACTGCCCGGCTGGGGAATCCTGAATCCCTCACGCTGCAATTCGACTCTCTGACCACATTCAATAGAAGTACTGCCAGGGAAACGGGATACGGAAAACATTTCGCCTGCCTTCCACTTCCGCAGTATGTCTTCTGGGGATTGATCCGCCGCTGGCAAGAGCTGGCTCCGCCCCATTTAGCAGATATAGTACAAAAAGAGGAGATCGAGCACTACATTAACGAGGAGGGCATTATCATCAAGGATTACGAGCTGAAAACGCACCTCGTGCACCTCGTCAATCATCCACAGGAGGGCTTCGTAGGAAGCTGTAAATATCACCTGCGTGGCTCGGATGATGCCTTGACCGCGGAAGGTGCTCTTCCGGTACGCCGGCAACTGCTTTTGCTCGCGCAACTGGCCTTTTATACGGGCGTAGGATACAAGACAACCATGGGTATGGGGCGCATACGGCTTGTGTAAATTCACATGCATATGGAAGGGACCTCTTTTTCCGTTATCTATTCTCTGCTATACTATGCACACTGCATGCAATAGCAGAGAAACGGTAGAGATAGAGTGGATGCTACTCGATTGTTCTGTCTATCAACTAACAGCAGGAAACATATTTTTAGGGGTAAATATGCAAGCAGTACAGAGCCCTTTTCTTCCTTTCCTGGAGGGGAAAAAACAGTTCATCATTCCTATTTATCAACGTACCTATAGCTGGACGCGAGAGCAGTGCGAACAACTATGGAATGACATTGCGCGGGCCGCGACAGATGAGGAGGTTAGAAGCCATTTCATCGGTTCCATTGTCTATATCCAGCATGGAATGAGAAATATAGCACATATACCGCAATACCTCGTTATCGATGGCCAGCAGCGTCTCACAACGCTTTCTCTTCTGCTGATTGCGCTCGCAAAAGCTGCCAAAGATGCCAGCGCTACCTCTAGTGTTGAAAGTGATGATATCTATGAATCCTACCTCATCAATAAATTTAGCAAGGACGAACATCGCTATAAGCTACTGCTAACACAGAGCGATAAAGACACGTTGATGCAGTTGATTGATGATCCTGAACTGGCGAGGACGCGCATACAGGCGGCGAATCGTTTGCTGGAAAATTTTCTCTTTTTTGAGAATCGCATCCGCCAGAGCGGTATGGATCTCTCCACACTTTATAGCGGGATCAGTAAATTGATCATTGTTGACATATCGCTTGATCGCGACCACGACAATCCCCAGTTGATCTTTGAGAGCCTCAACTCTACCGGCATGGACCTATCGCAGGCCGATTTGATTCGCAACTATGTATTGATGGGACTTGATACTGATGAACAGGCGCAGTTGTATAAGAAATACTGGTATCCAATGGAGCAGAGTTTTCGCCAGACGGATGGTAGCAATTCGTTCGACCGTTTCATGCGCGACTATCTGACCATGAAACTGGGCAGCATCCCCAATGTCGACGAGGTCTATAGCAGCTTCAAGAGTTATCAACACAGCAAATCGAAGATGACCATGCAAGAGATCGTCGCGGATATTGATCGTTTTGCCCGCTACTTTGTCATCATGGCCCACTTATGGGAAAGCGACCGCGAAATCAAGCGTATCCTGCATGATATCAATACACTGAAAGTAGACGTAGCCTATCCTTTCCTGCTGGAGGTCTACGATGATTATGCCAACGGACGGCTTTCAAGAGAAGATTTCATCGCCATCTTGAAGCTAGTGGAGAGCTACGTGTTTCGCAGGGTTATCTGCGGCTTGCCAACAAATTCGATGAACAAGACATTCGCCACACTCGCAAAAGAGATCGACAAGCAACATTACCTCGAAAGCGTGCAGGCGGCATTCCTATCGATGGACTCGTACAGGCGTTTCCCCCGGGATGAGGAATTCCGCGCAGCGTTCGTCATTAAAGATGTCTACAACTTCCGCAGCCGTAACTACCTGCTCCGCAAGCTGGAGAACTTTCAACGCAAGGAATGGGTGACGGTCGAAGAATATACCATCGAGCATGTGATGCCGCAAAACGAGCATCTATCGGCGCTATGGCAGCAAGAACTCGGCCCCAAGTGGAGGGAAACGCATGCCCGTTACCTGCACACCATCGGTAACCTCACGCTGACCGGCTATAATTCTGAACTAAGCGACCGGCCATTTCAGGAGAAGCGTGATATGAAAGGCGGTTTTGCTACAAGCCCCCTGCGGCTCAACGAAAGATTGGCCCTGCTAGAACATTGGAATGAAGATGAAATTAACAGGCGAGCGCAGGCACTCGCGGACCTCGCCATTACGATCTGGGCAATACCCAATCTATCTCCAGCGCAAACTGCCAGATACAGCAAGCCGGCAGCAAGGTTATCTGTAGCGGAAATTATTGGCCCAGTTGAGCATCCACAAGCCGGATTCATTCCCGAGGGTTTTAAGGTTGTGCAGCTTGCCGAAAAGAAATTTTACTATTATCGTCTCGTGGAGGGGAGATGGGTGCAATATGGCAATGGGAAGACTCCCTGGTATGCTGTCTCCTGGGAAACTGTTGGCAGGTGGTTACGAGATTTCGAGAAGAAAAGCACCATACCGCTGGGTGTCGGTGGAGAAATTCACCCTTTATATGCCAAGTCTAACAGCAGAGTTGCTCTGGCCGAATATAACGATCTCATCGATATGGACGAAAACGGCGTATATACGCTGGACAGCTATCCATTCCTGCAAGGAGACATACGTGAATTGTTTGAGCGCTTGCGCAAACGCATTCTGAACTTTGATCCAGAGGTACGTGAGGAGTGCAAAAAGCTCTATATCGCCTATAAAACGACCACCAACTTCGTGGATATCGAGCCACAGAAGAGCCAGCTGCGGCTATTTCTGAACATGAAGTTCAGCGAAATCGCGGACCCCTGGGGTTATTGCAGGGATGTAACAAACGTAGGTCACCATGGTAACGGTGATATAGAGGTAACCATTTCTTCAGCCGAACAACTCGATGACGTCATGGACCTGATACACCAGTCCTTTGAGAAACATTGGGAGGCGATCTATGCATAACTGTTCGGAATCAGGCGCCGGAGTAATACGCGAATGTGCTGGCTACCAGACTTTTCTTATTCTAGAACGGAAGAGCTTTCCGAGAGTCGCAGTGACGGACTCTCTGAGCAGAGATGCTCGGGGCAGCTCGCAGGCCGATTCACCAGGAAAGAGGGCATGGTACGACCGCATTATTTACCCAAAAGTACCCTCTAAAAAAGAGATGCTCGCAATCTCTTGTATAGACCGGCTTCTTATGCTATACTATTGGGGTAGCTGGCTAAATGGCCTGGGAAGCCCGTTGGGGATTGAAACTCGGTATCTAACAGTTGAACTGTAGAGATAACTTGGGCTAAATGGCCTGGGAAGCCCGTTGGGGATTGAAACATCAAGCTGCGTCCGGCTCTCTTTACTATGGTAACGGGGCTAAATGGCCTGGGAAGCCCGTTGGGGATTGAAACTTCACGTTCGCACACACACACACAAGGTTTCTATGCTCGGCTAAATGGCCTGGGAAGCCCGTTGGGGATTGAAACGTCACGGGCGGATACTTAAGCAACTGCTCTATAGGGCGGGCTAAATGGCCTGGGAAGCCCGTTGGGGATTGAAACAACTAAGAGGACATCGGGGGTCAGAGCGGGGCCGCTCAGGCTAAATGGCCTGGGAAGCCCGTTGGGGATTGAAACCAATTAATTTTATTATCAGTGGTATAGATCAGTTTATTGGCTAAATGGCCTGGGAAGCCCGTT